>JACCDK010139016.1_pt1 | contig 26693 bp, 19 predicted proteins | sample 7445871 | NCBI WGS metagenome assembly JACCDK01 (sample SAMN15323436, study PRJNA562643) | freshwater metagenome | isolation source: river surface water | place: USA:Blue River Watershed | collected 2017-08-15 | reverse complement strand
ATCTCTCTGGGTCCTCTAATTGTTCTAATATAATCCTATACACGGAATATTAAACAACCCACCGCACTGGTTCTAGTGTGAATCTCAAAAAGCAGTTCCGCTTTCAAAATTGAATAATAATTGTAATTCAATTATACAATTATGGAAATGTCTAATACATCTACGGCCGGCATTGTTTATTTGATCCAACCCGCCGAACTTGTTGGCACAGATCGGTTTAAAATAGGATGTTCTGCGAAGAATACAATCGAACGATGTATAGAAGGTTATCGTAAGGGTTCTAGGTGTATCTACATCATAGAATGTATAGATCCGTTTAGCGTTGAGAAGATATTAAAAACAGCATTTAACTCTAAATTTAAACTAATAGCCGGGAAAGAGTATTTTGAAGGTGATGAGATTGCTATTAAAAGTTTATTTAAAAATATAGTATTAGATGAAACTAATACTATTACAAATGAAATTAGTTTAGACATACCTAAAAAAGACCTTGATATTCAATCATCCAGTGCTGATGAAACAAGTGAAGAAGAATCCAGTGACGAAATTAGTACAGAAGAACAACCAGAAGAGGATGTTGAACCAAGCATTGAAGTAACTACATATGCTGATTACATGAAATATTCTAGTGTTACTGATATTATAATCACACATAAGAAATACGCCCACGGTTATATTAAACTTGATGGAAATATTTATTATCGTTTTATAGATGGTTCAGACCCCAAAGAATTTGCAACTGAAACATATATTATAAACAAAAAGTCATATACTAGACTCGAGATTCGTAAGATGTTACCTTATGTTATTGAATATAGTAGTGATAAAACTAAATACTATACCATTAATCGAGATTATGAATATATAGGATACGATAATGTCAAGTCATTGGGAGATATAGAACCATTACATGAAACATTCAAGCGTGAATACCTATTTAATGATGGCAATAAACCGTGGGATAGTACTATATTTTTTAATGATTATGTTAAAAAATATTTACAATTAACGAAGGATATGTCACAAGAATTTAAAAATTATGAACACATTTTAGATTTTGATAATGATAGCAGCATGAGTTATGTAGATAGTAAAAATGAATGTCTTGAATGTCTACAAGGGTGGTTACAAAACAATTGTAAAGATTCTCGTGTGGTTATTGACCGTAAATTTTATAATTTATCATATGATTGGAACAAAATTATAGCTGATATTAGGAAATTATGCTATAATAAGGAACCAAATCTATGTATCCCTGAATACAATGAATATATTTTAAATAATACAAAAGATAAATGTGTACTGTTAAATACATACAGTTTTACAACATCTTCTATAAATGATAAAATTGTACTAAATAGTATTAAAAATATAACATTACAACAAGTTTTTAATGATGATATAGATATTAGTATTGTAGATAATCTAATGAGCTCATATGTAACTGATAAAACACATATTCTTAATTTTAAGAAATTATGTAAAAGTATTTTTGTTGAAAGTTCAGCAGATCCTATTGTATTCAATGAAAAAATAAGTATTGGAACATGTTTAACATTTATTTTGGATCAAATTTTATGCGCTTTAAGTATGTATAATAAAAAATATAGTATAAATAACAATGATGATAATAAGGAACTGGATTCGCATATTAAAAAAAATGGTATTCCCAGAGTATTATTTATTTACGATGTAAAGTCTCAAATAAATGTATCAAAATATACCAAGTTAGGTATTAAAAATATTGTAAAAGTTAATGTGTCTCCAAGAGTATATAATGTCGCAAATTACGAGAAATGGTGTAAAACGAATAAAGATATTATTGATAACAATTGTAGTTCTCTACCAATTCGTTATAGTATTCGTGAATTATTGTATAAACAGAACAATCTATTTTGGCATTTGTTTAAATGGTGTTGTGTGGATTAACCATAAGTTACTCGTTTATAAATTACTTATTTTAATTATTATAGTAAAATATGTAGTAATTGTTTATTGCTTTGTCATTATTTATATGTAATATATAGTGTATGAATATCATTTTCATTATGATTTACACCTGTTGCTCCTCGATTTGCCATATTTCCATCATTGTTTATATCATTTATACATTTGCTACCATATCTTTTATGTAATTCATTAATTAGATATTGTTCCGCCAATTTAATTTCGTTGACGGTAATTGTTTTTTTAAATGTAAACAATTGTATAGAAGTCATATTTTTAAACTTGCCGTAATTTTTATCCTTTTTATTTTGTTGATGTTGGTTTAGACGTTTTTCGGGTGTTGTCTCAGTTTGTCCGCCATATATATAAATACATTTGTCAATTACATTTTTATGTTTATTCAAAGCTGTATTAATAGTACTTTTATATGTTGTTTGTTCCATTTTATTATACGTAATGATGAATTTTTTAAATCATTTCTAATGTAACAACGACACTTATGATTTATAATATTTTCTTTGTTATGTATGAAAAAAATTACTTATAAATATTGATCTACCGTTTAATCGCGTAAATATAAAACCACCTATTGGTTTCGGCATTTTCTTTATTAATAATAAGCATACCCATAGTGTCTAGTTGTTCCTTTACTTTATCATACCGCTCTATTGATTCTGAGATAATCATCTCTCCGTTATATACTAATACACGATGTCCTTCTAACAAATAATCTTTCCAGTTAGAACCCATTAGAGCTTGACTGTATACACACATATTGACAGATTCATCTTCTTCTGGGAGATTGCTAATATCCGCTACTTTAGATCCGTTGTAGCTCACATAGTCATAACCAGTAACAGTTATTTTTTTGCTATCCTTGAAATGTTCTTGAATTAGGTTCCTGCCACAACCTAAATCTAGAATATTTAATGTATGACTACGTGTAGCTTCGATATATCCAATAATCTTATTGAGTGGGATTTCGTCCTGCTTATCGTAGCCCTTGAAACTAAAGTCGCGACTATCGTGATATTCGTGCCAGAGAGTTGGAGTAGTCGCAAACATCTGACTGGTTGTCTCTGATTTCTGAGTCGACATTTTTTTGGTTAGTTCTTGATACTCGGATACTTTGCGTTGACTTTTCTGTAGTTCGGTTTCTTTCGGTTCGTCAATGGTTTTGATTTTGGGCTTGATTGTGGTTGATTTAGGGGATGGTTTGGATTCTTTTGTGAAGTATGGGGCATATTTAGGGTCGGATGTGAAGTCTTCCCAGGCTTGTTTGATATCTGGGTTAGTCATAATTTTTGTTGACTCTTTATAATTTTTTATTTGATAACATATCCAATTACCAAGACATCTAATAATTGGGTCTTTATCTTTTGAACTTGGTCGTTTATTATTAGTATTCATATAATTTTTACTGGTTTCTAATTTACTATACCATACTTCTTCATTATTAGTAAAATATTTAGAGTATTTAGGATTACTTGTAAAGTCCTCCCAGGCTTGACGGATTTCTGGATTCACCATAATATCTTTAGAATCTGTATAGTTGGTTAATTGAGTGCCAATCCATACACCAAGACTTCTAATAGTCTTATCTTTATCGTGGTTTCTTGGTCGTTCTACATGAACGTCTATATGATTTTTAACACCCTCTAATTTCTCATACCATACTTCTTCATTACTAGTAAAATATTTAGAGTATTTATGATCACTTGTAAAGTTTTCCCAGGCTTTACGAATTTCTGGGTTAGCCATAATAGGTGTAGACTCTTTATAATTCTGTAATTGAGTACCAATCCAATTACCAAGAAATTTAATAGTTTCATCTTTATCTTTCTTGCTTGGTCTTTTATCATTCGTATTAATATAATTTTTAGTAGAATTTAGATTATCATACCAATCCTCTTCCTTGCCAGTAAAATATTTAGAGTATTTAAGGTCACTTATATAGCTTTCCCAGGCTTTACGGATTTCGGGGTTCACCATAATATATTTAGACTCTTTATAATTAGTTAATTGATTATCAATCCACCGACCAAGACATCTAATAATTGGGTCTTTATCTTTTGAACTTGGTCGTTTCTCATTAACATCCATATAGTTCTTACTGTCTGTTAGTTTTCCATACCAATAATCTTCATTACTAATAAAATATTTAGAGTATTTAGGATTACTTGTAAAGTTCTCCCAGGCTTGACGGATTTCGGGATTTGCCATAATCGTTTTAGAATATTTATAGTTACGTAGTTGATTACTTATCCAATGACCAAGACTTCTAATGGTGTTATCTGTATTGCGATTATTAGGCTTTTTCTCATGAACATCTATATAATTCTTAACCGCCTCTAATTTCTCATACCACTTCTCTTCATTATCAACTACAACTTCTGCCTCGATATAGCCACCAAATACACTTTTACCGACATCAATGTCACTAGTAAAACCCCACAATACCTGAATCTCCGGATTGCTGTGAACAAACGGCTTGGCATTACGATGTGGCCTTTCCACTCGCTTCTCAGGCTTCTCCTTACAAGTCTTGTCCTCCATAACTTTCATATACTTATCACCCTCCGTCTTTACAAAATGTGTAGTCTTTTCACTGCCTCTATCGATATACAAGTCTTCCTCTAGTATCTTCTGATTACTAACCTGGATATTAGTACCCAACTTACGACTAAGCATATTGAAATTCCCCTTTTCACTAACCCTCGAATTATACGATACACCCAAATCCTCAAACAATTCCTCACTAGAATACTCTTTATCCTCTAAAACCATTCCATTCTTCCTAAAATTATCTTTTAGCTCCTTCTTAGTGTAGATATCAGGGTACTTCAAACACAATTCAAACATATACGGATCTTCCTGACGTAGTGCCGAAAGACAATTAAGAATACCATTAAAGTCCCCCGTCTTACTCATTTCCTCTCGAATCACCTTATCGCGAGCTACAGGATCACCCCCACAACCTTTGTATTTTTCCACATTTACACGAGCCGGAATCAATACCGTGCCATTACGCTTAATAACCTGCTTGCGACAAATACGACCAATGTTCTGAATAATCTTCACATAGGACTGCTTAGGATCCACGAAGACGCACATATTGGCGTTCTTAGTATCCACCCCTTCTCCAATAGTCTCGCAAGAACCGAGAAGGTAGATTTCGTTGTCCTTAGTGGTATCAAATACGCCTAGAATATCCATGCGGCTTTTAGTAGAAGCTGTTATACCCGTTAGTGTAATCTTTTTGTAGTAATCTTTCTTTTCGGGGTATTCACTGGCTATTACCCGATCAAATGCCTTTTTGAATAGCTTCTTATTGGCCTCATTGTAGAAAGCGATTACACTACTACCCTTTTCGCTAGCTACTTCACTGCGGCTGTGAAAGGTCAATACGCGGCTATTACCGGTTTCTAGAATCGTTCTAGCGATAGCCTCGAAGATACTAATGTCGCCTTCTTCTGTATAGAGATCTACACGAATATCGAAATCATTGAGAACATTGTCATTTACGCCATCGAGATGCATGTATTCGTAAATCATGTCGCCACAATGAGGTTCTTCCGAGCTACATTCATTGACATCTAAAGTATCCACAAACTCATACTCGATTTCTCCGATAGTAATATGGTTGTCTAGGTTAAACATACAAATACCATTTTTGTTAATAGGTGTGGCCGTGAAGAATAGCGATTTTGTAATATTGCTATCAATAAAGCCATAGCGTTCGTCGCTATATTCGTCGGTCTGGGTACCGAAGAGTAGTTCCTGGGTACCCTCAGCGGTAATGTGATGGGCTTCATCGAAACAAATTAGGTCAATTGTGTATTCGTATTCTTCGACGATACTAAATAGGGTTTCTAGAGACTGATAGGTAATAAGTATAATCTTTTGTTCGTCAATGTCAGACTCTAGGAACTCGAGGATATCATCGGGATCTGTAGTAAATTCGACCCCTTTAGCACCCACTTCGTCTTTTGAGCAAACAGTGAGAGTAGTGTAGTTGTTATTGGCATATTTAATGAGGTAATCAGTGTTAAATTGGGTAATTAGATTGATACTAGGTACTACTACAGTTGCTAGGTTACCACCGTGTTTAAGTAGGGCATTGTAGATAATGAGGCTCTTTCCGGCTCCACAAAAAATTTTAATTAGGGCACGGCTATCCTCTAGTTTGTCTATAGCCTCGATACACTCTTGTTGATGCCTGCGAAGTTGTAGCATGTTCGTGATGTTTTTTTGTAAATTGTGTGAGTTAGTATCAATTTGTTTTAAGTTTTAGTTGTAAAGGGGCAGACTCTTGAATATATCAAAGGGCCCATGATTTAGGGGCCCTTTGACTACCCAATATGTGAAAAAATTATAGATTTGACAAAACTGTGGGTAATAAAACCAAAACTTTGGGGTAATAAATTTACCCCTATGGTACCATATAGGGGGGTAAATTACCCCCCTACAAAAAATACTCATATTTCTAATAGTTCTAATATAATTATAGTAGTTTTATATAGAATTATATTAGATTTATTAGTTATTTGAGAGACTACCGTTTAGAAATGGTATCTCTTGTTTTCTAATAGTTCTAATATAATTATATAAGATTTCTAGTAGTTTATATAGTATTATATTAGGATTATTAGTAATCTAGAGTGACAATTCTACCGAAAGATCTCTCTGGGTCCTCTAATTGTTCTAATATAATCCTATACACGGAATATTAAACAACCCACCGCACCAGAACCAGTGCGGATCCTAAAAAGAACGACCGCTTAATTAAACACATTATCCGGATTGTACACTAATGTTCTTCTTTTGGGTTTCGGAATAAATGTTAAACTATCTATCCTATTAATAACTTGTACAAAATCATCTATATTTGATGGTTTTAGGTATCGACTAGTTACAAATGTATATAGTTCTGGCATTTGGGCAAAATGTAGTTCTAAATGATATCCGACATCATCTAAAATATGTCCAATATCTTTATAGAAATAACCTGTTTCCTTCTTATCAACACCTATAAATGAATGTTCAAAATCCATTATCACTATTTTATATCCATATAGTGGTATAGCAAGATTTGAATACATGACACTTTTAGCAGTAGTAGGTTTCATTAGTACATTACCTAAATGTATATCGGTATGTAAGAATCCAAACATGTTAAATGCTATAAATAAACTAATAAATAGTTGTTTTAGACATGATTTAAATAGTTCCATATTAGTTTCATTCCAATCAAAAGATCGCATTGAACCTGCCGATATATAGGGCATTACTAGTATATTCATCATCGGTTCTTTTGGGTCATTAGTACACAATTTATTATTTAGGGACGGTTTTGTATATTTAGCCAATGATTCATTACATCTTATTAGACAATAATATTCTATAAAACCAGGTATTTCTTTATACAACTTAGTACCAATCGTATATTCTTTTCTAATTGTTTCACCTGATCCTATTTTTACTACAAATTCTGCTCTCTTTAGTTTTGACTTATTTTCTAATAGAGCCTTTAGAATTGCTCGTTCCTTATTGATGTGGATAGTCTGTATTAATTTTAATAAATCTAGATTCTTACAAAGTATATGATACTTTTCGGTACTAGATTCAATAGATGAACTATGTCTATCTAACCTTTCCATTTATAATTATGTATATATTAATATTTGTAGATTTATATTAGATTCCTATTAGATACATTAGTGATTTGAGAGACTACCGTTAGGTGGGTGTACTCTTGTCTTCTAATAGGTCTAATAGAATATTATAAGATTTCTAGTAGTTTATATAGAATTATATTAGGATTATTAGTAATCTAGAGTGACACTTCTATCGAAAGATCTCTCTGGGTCCTCTAACATTTCTAACAAAATCCTATATGCGGGATATTATTCCAGCATCCTCACTAGAACCAGTGCGGTACCTAAAAAGTACGGCCGGTTTATTACCAATCGGAAATAAAGAGCTCTCTATATTTTGGGGTTTCTTCTAATAAAGTAATAGGATTTACTAGTTCATCTACAGCACGTTTAGCAAACCTATCAAGTTCTTCCATCCTTTCAACCTCACTATCTATTATATAATTTGGATGAATTTGTTTATTTCCTCTCGCGGCACCACCTCTCATATTAATAAAAACAGTAGGATCCACAAAACCCTCCATTCTAAAATGAACTTCATTAGCACAACTTTTCCAATGGTCCCATTCTAACGTCTTCTTTATTTTTACACTGGTTGGCTTTATTTCCTCTAATAAATCATCCTTCTCTACATTAAATAGCAATACCTCAGAATTGTGTAAATGACCTGTTTTCTCAGTGTGGTAAGGAGAAAACATTCTAGGGGCAACGTAACCATTTACCATTTTCTCAAACAAATGTTTTAGCAATAAACCACTTACTATATCATTTTCGGTTTCAGCTATGCGAACACCTTGTGGTTCAATCAAATTTACACCAGTTATAATGTCAGCCTCTTTTAGCGTTTTGGTAAATTCAATTAGTGATTTGTAGCGAATACATTTATCACAATCTGGTTTATTACAATTACATGGATAACGTTCTTTATATAATTCGAGTTGTCTCTTATATGAACATGCTCCATAAGATAATGCCAATGCCTTACAAGCATCTTTAGCTGTTTCCGTGCTATTTTTACGCTGAACAAATATATCCATTAATATCCTACTAATATGCCGCAAATCATATAACCGAATAGGTGTCTTTACTCTAAATATACCTAATCGACATCTAGGTTTTTCTGCATATCCCTCGGCAATACCATCAGTAAATGAATAGTAACTGGGTCTGTCACTAATAACCGGATAATCTGTACAAAATCCGCGGTACAATACAGTTCCTTTGGGAATAACCACGGGTCCATAAAATGGAGGAAATTCTGTAATATCAAAATTATAGCTCATTATATAATATATCTATATAATAATCTATAAATAGTATTTTACATTTGTTACTTAGTTTGTAGACTAAGATTTATATTACGAATAAGTATCTTTTATGAAATCTATACTCCACGGTGCTATATCAAGTGCCGTATATTTAGGTGTAAATGGTACTAAACTAGCGCGGTCTACTAATTCGCTTATAACCCCTTTCGCAAACTCATCAAACCTTTTTGTTTTTTCTACATCAGGCAGAGTTTCATTATTTTGTATCCTGGTATAAACCTCGCGGTTTATAGTACCGTGGAGTGCCACCCCGGAAGGGGTGACATCTAACCCGGGTTCCTCAGTACCCGGTCTATAATGGATCTCACTGAAACGGTCTAACCAATATCTCCAATCCAAAGTTTCTTTAATTTGTATGTCCTTTTCTTCTATCACTTCTAATAGTTTATTTTTTTCTACATTAAACAACATTATTTCAACATTATTAACATGTGTATTATCAGTTAAAGAATACAATTTATTTGTAACCGTTCCATCTACCATATGCCGCAATAGATATTTTAATAAATGACTGCTCAACATATCATTTTCCTTTTCCATTATTCGGATACCTTGTGGTTCAACTAGATCATTAGTATCTTTAGTATCAGTATAATATTCTAATAATGATTTATAGAGGTTACTTTCATTTGGATAAAATTCTTTAACTAGTTCCAATTGCCTCTCGAGAGAACATATGCCATAAGATAATGCTAATGCCTTACAAACACTAATAGAATGCTCGGTATCCTTATTACAATATGTCAATAAATCCAATAATATCTTTTTTACATGTCTAAAATCATACAACCATATTTCTTTTGTTGTTTTAAATATTTTATTATTACCTTCTTTTTGTACGAAATAATAAATATTTGGTTTATCATAATACAATATAGTGCCTTTAGGAATTGGAAATTTTCCGTAAACAGATGGAAAGTCCTCAATATCAAATTTATAACTCATTATAACTCATTATAATATACTGTGTAATAATTTATTATATTAGTTTACAATTCCATCATCACTTTACCAAATAGATCATCTTCGCTATCTTCACTGCTCGTATCAAAAATTGGTTCACATTTATTACAAACCTTATTATCTAGTGGGTTATCACAATAATCACATATTGCTTCTCCACAACTATCACATACCTTTATAGTACCGGTGTATAAATAGTGACAGGCCGTACAAATTTTATAGCTTTTCCGAATATCAAATCGCCCTGGATGTATTTTTATGGCATTATTTATATAGAATACAACAAATGATATCTCTTCATCTTCTATTTTATAATCCTTTAAGACATCGAAATTACCAAAATGCCTCATTTCTAATGTTTTTGTATTTATAATAATTATATAACCTAATCTTGTAGGTACTAAAATAGTATTTAATACATTATGTTTTATAGAATCGTGATAATTTAAATAAACACTATTATGTACATTTATATTTTGATACTTTTTAACCTTTCTATATCCTTTATTAGGTATTAAACTAAGACTAATATAATATTGGCCACTTTTGTTGTACAAATATATTGGCATACCTACTGTTATTTATATATTAAATAGTCTTTATAAACTTGGATGTTGAAATTGATATTAAAGTAACTCTCCTTTTTCAATTAGACAACAATGAGCTGTACAAATATGAATTTCATGGATCACTGGCGCCGTTTTCTAAAAGATGGAGGGTTTAGTAAGGATATATTTATATCCAAGACCACATTTTATCCTATTAGAAATTATAGTAATCCGGTAAAAGTAGTATTTCTACAGGGTCTACAGGGTTCCGGTAAAACTACTATTGCCAAATATTTGGCAGAGAGATTAGATAATGCTACATATATTGAACAGGATATGTTTTCTGGTGATACTAATGCTTGTTTAGGGTCCCTATATCATCTCATTTCTTCCGCGAATGGCCCTAAAATCATTATCGTATCTCGTTGTAACATTAATGTTACACATTACCGGCGGTATGTAGATATGTGCCATCAACTACCCACTATAGTTACATTCTTATCTCCAGCCGTATTTAATCCTCTATATCTCATGATTTCACTAGCTAGTATATTTGATCGTACTATTAGTGGTGCTAGTGGTATTGATGGACTGGTGGAACTGTCTATTGGTAGTTCGAAAATCCCTATAAATGATGTAATTTCGTTTCTAGTTGGTAACTACAAAAGTTACGAAAGACATGAAAAAGCTATATCTTATACAACCTTTAATAGCGATGTGGAATTAGTTAATGGTGCTATTAGTATTTACAAGCGAGGGTCATCGGAGATTATTGGGTTTGTCAAGAATAACTACAAGCGGCTATTAGAACTACGCCATTCCGTGGAGGTAATATGTAAACCAATAATGGATTTGTTAAATGTCGCTAATGTAATTCCTAATAAAAATATTGTAGTTCCACACAATCCAGCCTATATAGGCGCCTATATTAAAGATAGTGATCGAGAGAAATTATTGGGTATTCTTAACAGTCACACTATTGGTTATAATAGTACCAATATGACTACTCATGTCCACTATATGCAACAAATGTACCTCGGCGGTAAAATACCCCGTCAATTACAACGTTCTCCGTACATGCCCGGTGAAGTAATTAAGCGAGATATATGTGCCCTCGTTATCCGAAAAAATGATGGCGCCTCCGGCTTTAGAATAGCACCTTTACCGGGGGAGGAATCTAGTTTCCACCTCCTCTGTAACCTCCCTAATGGGCAAAAGGCAAGTACTATAAAGACCTTTATAGACTGTAATGATAGTAAAGTTGTAGATGTTATAGTAATGAGGTATACGTTAGAGATGATAGGGTTTTGGAAAGTATAGGATTTATAATAGGAATAAGAATATAAATATTTAATTATATAGTTAGTATAATTAGATATATATGGACATAGATAAATTAGTAGTTATATACAGACCGATACTTATAAAGTATCTACAAACTAAACGTACTTTGGAAGATGCTAAGAATTTCTACGAAATGTATAAAGATAGTATAAAGGATAGTAAGGAATTACTAGATATATTTATGGTTATGGTGGCCGGTGATAATAACCCTTTTACAAAAGAGTTACAGGACATTGGCAAACGAGTTACTATTGGCCTACTAACATATCCTAAAATAAACTTTGACTTATGTGAAGTTATAGAGAGGTTTAAGATGGAAATTATGTCGGTTGTAAAAGACAATATGGCCGTTGATTTATCACAAATAATCAATAGTGGCTGTAGAAATAAGGACAATCGGTATTGGGATAGAATACTGGAGGATATGGATAGTATGGATTATTACGATGATTTTATAAAGAATCTTCTAGTAGTACGAGAAGAACTACTAGTACATCTAGATAAAGGTGGGTATAACAAGAATACAATACTCGATGCCTTTGATGTTGAATTTATAAAACAAATGTTGTACAATAAGTGCTATAGATTCATAGGAATTTATAATTTTGTAAGAGAAGTTATACTAGATATACTACATCCTATTTTAAAGAAGACCTTTATAGAACTTTGTGATAACTTTATGGATGAACATGGGTTCTTTTGTGAAGATACCTCTAATACAACTAGTATAACACTATTACAATTTATTATAAACAATATGATTGACTTTTTATATTTTGAAGTCAGTGAATATTAGGCCATGATTTTACCGTCTAAAGTATATAGTGGCCCCTTTCTAACATTTGTCCGTATACTACCACGTAATTCTTCAAAATATCTATGGTGTAACATTTGTACTTTTGGTATGATAACACTATCCGGTATCCACAATTGATTGTTGTCTTTACGGTCTATTAATTGTTTTAGTAGTCTACCACTATTAGGTATTATAGCTTCTTTTAGGTATGTATACCACGTCATATTTAACACCTCTTGTCCTATTTGTACCCGTTTCAAATCACCTGGGGATGATATTTTTGTATTTGATACTATAGATGCCTCTTTTCTTGCTGTTTCACTTTTAAGTGCCTCTAATAATGTAGAACCTATTGATGTATTAGCTATAACAGTGTCTTTATCAAATCCTGGAAAACAATCCTTAATAAAACTATCTAATACAGAGTCGACATCTCCAAAAAATTTCAAATCGCTTGGTCTAGTCTCAGAATTAAATCGAAATCCTAAGAAATATAACACACATATGTCTAGTTGTTTATTAAAGTATTCACTTAGTCCATAGTTTACATTTAGATATTTCCCAGGGTTTCTATTAGGGTTTAGTATTCTGCCTATTTTAAAACTATTGGTTGTATTTAGTCTAATCTTAGTGTCTTTAGATATGTTGCCAAAATCAAAATCATATATTTTTACTAATTTTGTAGTAGTAAAACAATATTCTACACCTTCTACTTTAAAACACATATGTGTTGGTTCTACATCTATTACAAATACATTACCACTATGTAAATCTCCGTGCGATATTTGTAGTTTTTCAAAAACGTATAGATTATATAGTAATTGAAACATTATTTGCTTTCTTTCTAGTGCGCTAACCTCCATAATAGCCTCTCTAAGTACCTCACCGCCGGGATTGGTTATTAGTACACCGGTCGTTTTCCACAGTGGAGTATCGTAAGATACACCTAGTTCATCATTTCGTACTTCATACTGTAGTTCGGCTACATCCTGCATGGCATTGATTTTAACTAGTTCCTTTAGTATCCTTCTTCTAAATTCTAGAGACAATTTAGAATTACTGAAAAAATCCTCTTCGAATCTAGTAAGAGTACCGGCAGCTACTCTACACAATATATTTGGTGTGATGTTATATTTAGCTAGTTTAAACACTTCTTCATAGGCCTTTAGTTCAGACTCTAGACCACCTGTATCATAACTACCCATCTTTCCATTGTCCTTCATAATCTGACCTATAGGGAATAGTTTAAAGTAGAATCTAGTGGGGATATTACCGTTGTCTAGATGTGCCGTAAAAACTATACTATAACTTGCAGAGTCTTTCGCAAATCCACTAAAATTTGTAAAATTATTGACAATAGAACTGAAACTCTTATTTCCTAGGGACTCTACATATTCACTGGTTTGTACATTTTCAGCCGTAGTATAGGCTACTGAGGAGTTATTAGTTCTACCCTGTCTTTCAAGTAATCTATTTACTAGACCCACTATTGAACTATATACTAGAAATACTCTAGATGGTTCATCTGTTTCTAAGATTTCTTGTAGATTCCTCTTAAATTCCTCGACATCGCGACTGGTAATATTTAGAGTTTTAACTAGTTCTAGGAAATTATTGGTGTGTAATAATCTAGATGTTTTGATTGCGTCTATTTTATCATCCCTAGGTAGTGTATCTAGGTAATCACTAAATACTTTGGTTAGTTTATTATTATTTACAATAGCTAGTATGAAATCATACAATTGCGTTGCCATCTATAATTATATTAGAATTTTTATTTTACTCGACCTAGACCTAGACTAGTAAAAAATTGATAGGCTATAGATTAGCCTCTATTCACATTTCCTGACTACATTCGAACACACTCGAACAAGCACAAGATGACGACACCGCTCAACACAATCATGACACTGCTCCCGAACCTCACGACGGAACAGCTTCAGGCCATGGAGGGCTACGCCGCATGGTTCTGCCGACAGAACCTCTCCGCCCGCATCGCGGCACTGCCCAACTCGAGCCTCGCAAGCGTCGGTGTCTACATCGACATCTTCGCGAACCCGCAGCAGTCCATCGTGATCCCACCGCCTCCGCCGGCACCCGTGGTCGAGAACGCGGTCCCCGCGCCGTTCCAGTCCGACCTCCTGCCACCGCTCTTTCCCGACCTCCCGGCTAGTCCGCTGGTCTTCGCTGAGGGCGACTTCACCTCTCCGGGGCACTCGCGTCAGCAGCACCCGCGACTCAAGCCGCTCTCGCCCTCGCCAGAGCCCGAGCCCAATGAGGGTTGCGAGTGCTTCAACTGCGTCGCGCACCGAGAGTACAACCGCGACAAAGAAGAGGACGACGACTACGAAGAAACCCGCCAAGCAAACTGCCCCGGTTGCCGAGATGGCGAGTGGGGCCTGTCTCCGCACGCGGTCCCCGGCGGCTGCCAAAGCAGCTCGTCCAACTTCATCGGATAAACTTGCCTAGATGTGTGTGAGTTATGATATCCCTAAACAATAAAACCAAATAAATAGTGTAGTTTTCCTCTAAAAGGCCAAGAACCAGGTGCGTGTTTTACTTTGGTACTATAAGGTACCACTATTGTAAATTGATTTACTTTATCCTAAATAGAATACAACACTACCCTCTTCGACTAAGAATGACGACCAACGAGAAGACTATCGAGAAGACATTTGCTGAATACATCACTAAAATTTACAACGATAAAATTGTCGACAACATTAAGAAGGAGGACCACAAAGACGACGTATTCGAAGATACCACAAAGTGCCAAAGGCACTGCACAGAACCCGAGTTAGCTGCCAACCCGAAGGGTCTGGCACTCCACGGTACCACTAAGATTGACGAACAACCGGTTAATACTAGCCTCCTCCTAGTTAAGACCTGTCAGGGCTGTATCGATGGCCAGCCTAACCAGGAAGCCCACATGAACTGGGGTGGTTGCCTTAGTATCTACGATGAAAGTACCGAAGTCGAGGAACAGAATTATGGTGTTGGTTATGACGATGATACTAGTAGCTACTGTAGTACAACTAGTTACGAATCTGATGGAGGAAATGCCAGCAGTTCTGTAGTAGTTGTAGAAGAGGTACCGTCTCTAAAGTTACATGAACTAACTACATCTTCAATCTTGGCTCGTCGAGCAGCTAATAACAACTAATTAAAAATAATATAAAATAATAGATTAAATAGTTTATACCCCATGGTGCCAACGTTAAGCCACGGTAGTATTTAGTGTACCTTGCTTTGTTGGCTCCTCTACATTATTCTGTCATCTAGTGTATACACACTTTGAGTTCTAACATTGATAGGACTATCTGTTACAAATGTTCTAAAATAAGGATGACGGAGCATATCTATTTTAGGAAGGATAACATTATCTGGAATCCATAAATGGTTAGTTTCGGGCTTATTTTGAAATGACTTTACTATTCTACCTAATTTTTCTTTAACTTCGTTAAAATATCTACCCCATGTCATTCCTAAAGTTCTAGGTTCGACCCAATTTGCCATTTCGTTAAAGGGCATTTCAAATACCGCTTGGGCCTCTCTAATATTAGATACCTCCGTAAATGCCTTTTTGTATGTATCTTGTATAGTTTCATTACATACTGGACTATCTTTATTCATGCCAGGTAATACATCTCTTATAAATGCTTCTACTCCCGGATCAGTACCATGTGTTATATTTAATTTAGTTAATACAGGAATTTCATAGGCAAATCCATTTAGTATAGAGATAACTAAATCTAAGTTTTTGTTGAAAATACTACATTCTGCATAGTTTTTGTCAAAAAAACCACCTTTAGTACGTTCTTCATTAACCACTCTGTCTATTGTAATACTACTATTCATATCTACTCGAATTTTAGTGCTTTTTCCTACCATAGAATGATCAAAATCATATATTTTAACTAGCTTTGTTGTTTGAAAGCGGTATTGTACTCCCTCCACTAAATAACATAATTCTATGGGGTCTACTTCAACTACAAATATATTGTCGGTATGTATATCACCATGCGATATTTGTAGTTTCTCAAACACGTAAAAAGTATATAACAATTGGAACATTAATTGTTTACGTTCTAGTGGTGTAACTCTTGGAAAAAAATGAGAAAATGTTTGCCCACCTGGCATAGTGACAATTACACCAGTTCTGTCCCATTTAAACCCTGGTGTAACATGAAGCTTTGTATTAATTCTTTTCATATCTGCCATTATTACTGATCTAAGTTCTCCACTAACACCGGTTAAAAATTCATCTGAAAAATAGGGTAGTTCCTCTGCAGCTACTTTACATAGAATATTTGGTGTAATGTTGTATTTTACTAGTTTAAATAGTTCATTATAAACCTTATATTCCGCTAACAAACCCAATGTATCATATTGTATTAATTTACCCTTTATTGCTACATCTCCTAGTGGAAAAATCTTAAAATAAAACTGTTGGTCTGGTTTTAATGTATTTCTAGCCTTTACCGAATTAACACTATCGGCTGGTGGTGTTAGAGTGGCAGTTAATACAATAGAACCGCTTGCTGATTTCTTTTGAAAAAACCTAAAATGTGTAAAATTTCTTAATATCGAGCTATAACTATCTACACCTAATGACTGTATATCTTCCGATGCTTGTACATTTTTAGCTGTTTTTACTACAATACTAGTATTGCTACTTGTTGGTTCTAGTTCTTCCATTGTAACATTATAAATAGCCCTAAAGATCATTGGACCTTCTCTAGTTTTAATACTTGGGCTATCTAATACACTAAGTATCCGTAATCGAACATCTCCTGCAAAATCTGGACGTTCTCTAACGAGTACCTCTAAGAGTTGTAAAAAGTTTCTACTATGGACAGTTTGATAAAATTCAGTCATATCTTTTACAATATCTCTTCTAACTGTATCTAAAAACTCATTATAGTTTTGTTTCAAATATCTATTGTTTAGTATAGATCTTAGTGACTCTAAAGGAACCTTATCCATATTCATAATGGGTTCTACTAGAGTATGATGAATTCCAGTAGCTAATATAGAATCAGCCTCTATATCAGGCGAGTGTGGCTTTAGCGGCGAAGGTGTTTTCACGCGCAGTTCAGGAGTTTTAACTGGACCACTAGGAGGCTTAGATCTGGCAGAAATAACATTATTGTTAGCCGTTTCTACTACTTTAGCAGAAGGTTTAGTTAGACCTCTAATATGGGCAATATCGTCCAGTGTTACATCACGAGAACCTTGAACCTTTCTACAGGCCTGTTTTCCCTGTTTGTTTTTATATACTTCACATAGTCCTAGTTCTTTTAATTGTTTACAAGTTTTAATGTCTCTTTCTTTACATTCAAAGGCCATTTAATATTAATAAATATAATTTATTAGTTTGTAATTATATTTATTTTTGAAAACTTTATTTGTACTTCATGGTACCAATCCAAGTTCTTTTAGAGAGCTTAATTTTGGAACTCGGCGGTACCTTACCATCAAGGGTATATACTAATTGACGAGTGATATCAATTGGTTCAGTACTCTTTAATTCATCAAAATATGAATTTTTAAGCATATCTATCATTGGCAATACAATTGTATCTGGAATCATTAATGTATTATTTTCAGTTAATTTACCTTTACTTATCTTTACCAAACAACCATAAATTGTTGGTATTAATTGAGAACAATAAGTATTCCATGACATACTGCATATATTTTCGCCTATTTTCATACTTTTTATGTCAATCTCTTGTCCTTCTGGTATTAAAAATACATCACGAAATTCCTTTATTAGTTCTGGTGTAGCTGTTTGTAACATTTCGGTATATGTATCACATATTAACTTTTTAGAAATTGGGTTTTCTGCATAGAAACCCGGCGTAACAGTTCTAAAAAAATTATTAGTTTCTGGGTCTTCAGGGCCACCAATATCTAAATTATTATGGGAAAAGTGTTTTAAACAATTTATTAAGAATATCATTAAATCCGCTTTTCTAATGAATTGTTCACCTTTTCCATATTCTCTATCAAAATAGTCACCACGCTTTCTCATACCGTTAAAAACTCTATTTATACGGATAGTATTGCGACCATTGATAGTAATATCTGTATCGGCCGATATATTACTTTGATCAAAATCGTATATTTTTAATAGACTCCTAGTAGTAAAACGATACTGTACACCCTCTACGACATAACATAATTCAGTAGGTTCAGCATCAATAATAAACAAATTTCTTGTGTGTAAATCACCATGAGATATTTTGAGTTCTTCAAAGACGTATAGTGTGTAGAACAATTGAAACAAAACCATTTTTCTTTCTCTTTTATCTAAATGTGAAAATATATCATAGAAGGTATTACCGCCTGGTTGTGTGATAATAAGACCAATATCTTTCCATCTATCATTTGGCAATAGTCTTAATTTCTGGTTAACCTCTTGTATTTGTGTTTTTAAAATTTGTCTAATCTCAATTCTTATTCTATCACTACTAAATAATTCATCATAAGCATCTGGAAAAACCCCAGTTGCTGCTCTACACAATATATTAGGTGTTATACCATATTTTGCTAGTTTAAATAATTCTGAATACATGCTGCGTTCTGCTTCTAGACCCATAGGATTAAATGTAAACTTGTCATTTAATTTTCCAGTAGGATACATTTTGAAATATAGTGTATGTGGTGATGGCGTTAGTGTATTTCTAGCTTTAATCACATTAACTGCATCAGGATTTGGATCCAATTCGGCCGTAAATATTACGGATCTACTCGCCGATTCCTTTATAAACATTCTATAATTGTTAAAGTTAGATAGTATAGAACTCATTGTGGTCAATCCGAGTGACTCTATATCTTCCGAAGATTCTACATTTTTAGCTGTTTTATACACATATCTACTATTTCTTTTATGTCCCTCTAAACTATCTATTACAGAAATGTGTATAATATTGTAAATTAGGGCAGATACACTTTTTAGACCTTTACTTGAAGACAGCAAATTTCTAATGTAACTTTGTAATTTTAATTTATCATCTTGCGATAGGGCTTCTAATAAGAGTCTAAAATTATCACTAGTTATGGTTTTATATGATTCAATGCCTTCCTGTAACATATGTGATGGTAATGTGTTAAGATATTCATTATAGGCAATTTTGAGTTCTTTATTTGCTAGCACATTTTTTATAAAAGTATTTGGATTAGAATTAGAATTACCACTAGATAATTTTGTTAGTATTTCTCTCTTTGTTGGAGCATTACTATTTACAGGTACATTCTTAGGACCCATCATATCTTCAAAAGTTAATTCGGCCAAAAGATCATCACCCGTTGGAAAACTATTTCCTCTTTTACCAGAATTTTTATTATTTTTATTATTTGTAGGAGAGTTCATAGGGCCCATCATGTTTTCAAATGTTAAACCGGCCAAAAGGTCTTCTCCAGTAGGAAAATTATTTTCTCTTTCTGGTACACTCATCTAATATATAATAATTTTAGATAATTATTTATTGGTATTTTCTAAAGTATTCTATTGTCTATAGAATATACTACACCTCTCTTCGTATTGATAGGGTCTCTAGTGAAATACTCTTCAAAATATGGGGACATTAACATATCAGCTTTTGGTATTATTATTTCATCGGGTATCCATAAGTGATTATTATTGACAGAAGTAAAACTCTTTACGGCACGTCCAAAACGACCATTGATTTTTACTAAATAATCAGACCATGTCATATCTAACACTTCATCACTTACACCCAGGTCATCAAAATCATAATCTCTGTTAATCGGTACATTAAATAGTCTAGATGCTTCTCTAAGGTGTTCTTTATTTTCAAATAATCTAACATATGTATCTATGATAGTCTCACTAGATAGTGGATTATCTTCATAGAAACCAGGCATACAATATCTCATAAAGTCATTAAACTCTGGGTCAATACCCCTAAAATAATAAAGATCTTTTAGAGTATGCTCATCAGTACCGACTATTAATGCGTATGTAAATAAGATTAGGAAATCAATATTTTTATTGAAGATATTAGTCTCGCCAAAAAGTCTATTAATCTCCTCTCTTTCTGCTCTATTAACATTTAGTATAGAATTTACTGTAAATGAGTCACGTATGTTTAATTTTATATTTGTATTTTTACAAATAGTACTGCGATCAAAATCATATATTTTTACTAATTTTGTTGTAGTCATACGATAGTGACGACCTCTTATTTGAAAGTTTAATGTAGTTGGTGCTACATTTTGTATAAAAATGTTGCCGTCGTGTAAATCACCATGTGACATTTCTAGGTGTTCAAATACATAGAGCGTGTATATTAGCTGAAACATTACCTGCTTTCTTTCATCAGGTGTAAGTGTATACATAATACTATGTAATACTCCATCACCGGGTAGAGTCATAACAATACCTGTTTCAGACCATAGTTCTGTAGTATTTTTTACTCCGTTGTTTTTATTTATGTTTACTAAATCATCTAAACAAGCCTGTCTAAATTCTGTAGGTAGTTTGGGACTATTGGCGAAATCTCTATCAAATCCTTTCATTGTTCCACTCCAAATACTACATAATATATTAGGAGTTACGCCAAATTCTACTAGTTTACCTAGTTGTTCATAGATACCTGCTTCCGTTTCTAATCCCACTGTATCATAATCACTATAACCATTATTTTCATTTACAAATGAACCAATTGGAAATATTTTAAAAAACACTTGTCTTTGGCTAAGGGTATTTCTCATTTTTAGATAGTTTAAGCCGGCTTGAGGTGTAAATGTAGCACTAAATATAATACTTTCGCTAGCCGAAGTTTTACGAAAGTGTCTAAAGTTACTAAAATATTGTAATAATAGTGGATAACTGGTTAGGTTTAGGGCTTCAATATCTCTAGCGATTTGTACATTTTTTGGGCTTTCTATAACTACATTAGAATCGCCTTCGGCTCTATCTAATCCATATATAGCTGTATCATAAATACCTCTAAGAATAGAGAATGGTATAGGTTCTCTTTGATTACTTAGACGCCAACAAATTTTGTCGTGTATAGCTTTACCAAAACTACTTACATTTGATAACATATTTTCTATCAGTCTATTAAATGTAGTTGTAATAATAGTTTGGTATAGTCTAAATAGTTCCGAAGCTAGGGCGCGATCACCACTGTTTAACACAGAGTTTATCATTAATAAAAGACCCTCGTCATGTATAATTTTAAGATAGGAAGAATAGGGTTTAGCAGGTAATGTATTAATTGCGTTTGCTAATTTTCTATTAATACCTAATTTAGTTAATTCGGAGACAGTTGATGTAATCTCCTTATTTGGATATGTACTATTCGGAGAAGCGGGAAGCAGTTCAGCCATTTACTATAATATTATATTAAATTTATAATATTATAATACTTAATTATTTTACAAAAGCCATAATAGTAGATATAATAGGTATAGATAGTGTGGTATATAGTTCTTTTAGGAAAAAACTTACCAATAACCCAATAGATAATGCTTTACATAAACTATAAAGAGGTGTATAATATGTGATAGAATCATAGTTAACCTTAGTGTTCCTAAAAGTTATCGATTTATAAACTAATAACATAGTAATAGTGATCGACATTATTAGGGAATGTAGAGGTTCCCATGGGTCAATAAATAAAAGATTGAGTTTAGGTCCAATTCCCATTAGCCAAATACCGGCTGTAGTATAATTGAATCGAACTAGTTCTTTATAGAACCACCATTTGCCATCTATTCCTATATCCCTATACTTAGTGAGGTAATAAAAGGCTGTTTCTGTAGGTATTTTGCCAATCACATGTCCTATATTTTTACATTTTTTATTACCTCGCTCTTGTACAATACCTAAATCAGCCCGCTTGATAGCCAAATAGTCATTTTCCTGGTCTCCTAAAAATACTACACGTTTATGTTTTTGAAACAATTCTACTATTTGTTCCTTATAAATAGCTCTCGTATTTCCAAATATACCGGCTCCCTTATCTAGAAGCTCTAGTATAACTTTATCCCTCTCTAAAGGAGTTAGTTTCATGAACTCCATACCATCTATGACAGTTCCATTAGTACCAATGATACCTAATTCTACACCAATATCCTTAGCGGTTACTAAACTATCTCCAGTAATCATATAGAAACTATAACCAGTATTGTGTAGCCTCTCAACACCCCGCCGGGTAGTCTGGTCTTCACATTCCCGATAAAAGTTGTTGAAATGAAACTCACCTATTACCCGGTACTTGGTAGCCGGTATAGCGACGGATGTATTTCTGAACTCCTCGATGCTACTCGAGAAGCCAGAGAGGTTCTCCGAGGAAAGCGGCAGGATTAATACTAGGAGGCCGCGTTTGGGGCTATCTATTTGGGGTGTGTAGTCTAAGCGGTTAGCTAGTAGCTCTTTACTCCCCATACACACATGATAGTACTTATCCCCGCGTTGTATTAATGAATGTGAACCTAGATTTATGTCTTTGTAGGTTAGTTTTTTGTGCCGAGTAACTATTTGGTTGTAATAGTTATTTTGTCCATAGATCATGTCTATTGTTTCTACATTATCTATCCATCTATGTCTATTTGTCTGTTTAATGTTGTATTTATGACATAAGAAATCAGCAATTACATTTGTTTCTGGACTATGACTAGTGTGTTTAGCGTCATCATCTAAATAGCTATTTATATGACCCAATATCAAATCTATATTCTCTATATCTACATAATTCTTCTCAATTGTAAGAATATTATTTGTTAGCGTACCTGTTTTATCACTTAGGATAACTGTATTCTGTGAGTTTAGTGTTTTATCTATATCACCGTGATTACAAACCCGAAAGTAATAGTAGTTTTCACAAATGTGTTTATAGACACTATCCCATAAGTTTAATGATTGCTGGATTTTAAAGGATGGTATGAGATAGTTTAGGCCAATGAAGGTTCCTATTAGATCTAATAGTACTTCACCAATATCTAGTGTATTATCTGTTTTCACCACTATTATATAAGCCGTAAACACTAGAATAGTACAGAATGCTATATTAGTGCTTTTAGTATTGAGGCTACTAACGGTATTAATATTGTCCTCTACTATATCATTGTTATTTGAAGTATTGTAAGTTTTAGTTACTTTAACTCTAACTAATTCCTGGTTTTTTATGACCAGTCCATCGATAATTATACTGCCCACCTTAAACTCCTCTATTGTCCTCTCTCCAGTTTGACCTAGATTCATAGCGACAACATCTTGCTCTAATACTACACCTTCCTTAACTCGTACACTATTATTTCTACGCAAATATAGGATATCATCGACCTGTATTTTACTATTTTTCATGTATTGTATTTGCTGGGTTCTATTAGCTTGTGTTATGGTTCGTTGAACTAGATACTTTTTATCATTTTGTTTATGGATTGGATAGTTTTTGTACCATTGATAACCACTTTGTACTAAAGCATAGAGATTTAATATGATATAATTAGCTAGATTTATCTTTTTATTCAATAAATTGTATTGAATAGTTGCTATGAATATCAATATCGCTGTAGAAAAATCGTGTAAGGCATAAAAAGTTTTAAAAAGTTGAATAGAAAGATAGTAATTTGTTTTAGTTTCTATTAGATTTGGATGTGTTATTTTAAAATCTCTATAGAACTTATCTATTTTCTTATCGGATAAATAGAGAATTGTATAAAATAGTATGATAAAACCCAAAGTACCTATAATATCAGTAAATATTACATATAGTTTATCCATATTTATAACTATATTTGGAGTAGCTTCGAATAGATACTCTCCGGCTTCAAATATAGATAAAGCATAATTTATTAGGATTAGGAAACCGGTATATATATAAGTTAATACCATTTTATACAATATTTTCTAGATTGTGTTTAGATTGTTTTACATTGTTAGATTAATATATTACTATACATATAGAAATGACACATGTACTTGTTTTAGGTCTTTACAATAAGGACAAATATAACAAACGGCTGGCTGCTAATTTAGACTACTATAGTATCAAATATACAATTGTGCCCTATTACCAATTCCATACTATAGATTTCTCTCGATACAGCCATATCATATTAACCGGTTCGGATTTCTATGTATATAAAGGTGATATAGTACTAACTAAAGAACAAGTAGATGCCTTAGTAAAGAGCGGGAAGCCTGTGTTGGCCGAATGCTATGGGTTCCAATTATTAGCATATCATACAACTGGAGTGGATAGTGTAGGAGGTTTCGTACAGAAACGTTATGGCCACATGCATCTAGAATCACCAATACTAAGAGCCAATGCTAGATATTTTATGAACCACTGGAACTATGTGAAACACTTAAGTAGTGCGTGGGATGTAATTAGTAAAAAAACAATTATAGACCGTGATGGTTCTATGATTACTTTTATCTTGGATGGTATCATGAAGGCTTATCCGGTGTTAGGAATACAATATCATCCCGAATTCTCCGAAGAAACCTATGATTTTATTTATGAATGGATTGTCAACTCTAAACAAGATTGATAACTCTTATTATTTCGGGGTCGTTACTTATTTTATCCCCTAAATGTTGTAGTTCTTTAGAATTTTTAGGTTTGGGGTGTTTGTTAATAACTTCTATAAAACGGTTTATAAAAGGTACTGTTAGCTTCTCACTATAGTTATGGTAATTATTATGCCATATTTCTTGTATATCTTTATTGTGTAGCCATTGTATAAATAGGCATGACCATTCTAGTGGCGAAGAGTTGTCTATACCTTGAACGTTTATTACAGTTTCAATATTTTGAAATATGATAGAGGCGATAGTTAAATTGGTATGTAGGTCATTTGCAGCACTCACATTCTTCTCTATTTGCCACTTGTAGTATAGGCTTTGGCAAAACTTAGGAGATTTTTCCCAGTTAGAATCAATGTACTTTATAGTATCCACAAATTGCTCTTTTTGTAATTTTGTGGTATTACTTCTGCGAACTTCTAATAGGTTTTGTCGGTAGTAGATGTAGGATAAGAATATACCAAAGGCAATGAAGAGCACACTAAACTTACTAAATATATCTACACCTTTTATAAATGTTGTAGGTTCTGTTAATCGACTACCGTAATAAGTTGTGTATAGGATAATACCAGTTATTACAAATAACATCGAGCCAATAATATTCTCGAACAATATGGAACTTTTTAACTTATCGGACATAGATACTATATAGTTAGATTTATTTATTCCAGGCCTTTATTTAAAAGCCCAATAACATATGGATCTTTTGCTAATTTATCTGCTAATTTTAATAAATCTTCACCATTATTTAATTTAGTGGCATTAACATTTTTAATCATATAGTTTATGAGTGGTACAGTTATTTCTTGATCATTAGAGTACTTGTGTACACTCCACATTCTTTGTATCTCTTTGCCGTGTAACCATTGAATAAATGTTGCCATCCATTCCGAGAGTGACGATTTATCTACACCCCATATATTCGTTACGTCCTCGATAGCTTGAAAGATAAGTTTCGACAGGTATACTTTTGTACCCCATTCGTCACTATCACTGCTTGTAACCTCTACAAATCCCTTTTTCTGGAAATCCATATATAAGCTAATGGCAAACTTAGGGGCTTTAGGACGATAGTCATGAATAGCCTTCATTATGTTAATGTACGACCGTTCCTGGATTCTGAGCGTATTTGTTCTCTTAGTTTCATCTAGATTATATCTAAAAAATATATAGGTTAAAAACATACCCCCGGCAATGTAGATAACACTAGACTTACTAAACGTATCTAGGAATAAGTATAATCTGCTCGATGGTCCTAATTTAGACGTAATAGTTGCTGTAGTTACAACAACAATTGTTATAATTATTAAAACAGTTGATAGGTTATTAATTAGCGCCATTCTTATTCTATATAGATAAAATAAATACAAAGTAGGTTTAGTATTTATTTTATTTAGTTTTATGATTTTTATTTTCTAAGAGCTTGACTTTACAGTCGCTCGATTACCGAAAGGTTACGAGCTTGACTTTACAGTCGCTCGATTACCGAGAGGTTACGAGCTTGACTTTACAGTCGCTCGATTACCGAGAGGTTACGAGCTT
>JACCDK011431055.1_pt1 | contig 26706 bp, 21 predicted proteins | sample 7445871 | NCBI WGS metagenome assembly JACCDK01 (sample SAMN15323436, study PRJNA562643) | freshwater metagenome | isolation source: river surface water | place: USA:Blue River Watershed | collected 2017-08-15 | reverse complement strand
GTTCTGCGTGTTGCGCGCTGTTGAGCTTCAGTACCTTGCTGAATCTGCACCTTGGCGACTTCCAGATACCAGTCGCAATACTCATCCCAGATAAATTTGTAGATGGCCGAAGCGATATTGTCGAAGCGGTACTCGGCGTAGCCTTTTTCCACTTCAGCCTCGGTACGCTGCAAGATCGATACGATCCAGCGATCCGCTTGAGAAAAGTCCAGATAACTGCCGGTCGCGCAAGCTTCTGCACCATGCTCTTCGAGGCCACAGTCCTTGCCCTCGGTATTCATCAACACAAAGCGCGTCGCGTTCCACAGCTTGTTGCAGAAATTGCGATAGCCTTCGCAGCGGCTGAGATCGAAATTGATATTGCGGCCCAGTGATGCATAGCTCGCCATCGTGAAGCGAAGCGCATCGGTACCGTATGCCGAGATACCGCCCGCGAATTCCTTGCGAGTGGCTTTTTCAATGCTCGCCGCCTGCTTGGGATTCATCAATCCGGCGGTACGTTTGGCTACCAGTTCATCAACACCGATGCCATCAATCAGATCAATCGGATCCAGCGTATTGCCCTTGGATTTGGACATCTTTTGTCCCTGCGCATCGCGCACCAGTCCATGCACATACACGGTCTTGAACGGTACTTTGCCGGTGAAGTGCGTGGTCAACATCACCATGCGCGCGACCCAGAAGAAGATGATGTCAAAGCCGGTCACCAAAACAGTAGAGGGCAAAAATAACTTGTATTCGGGTGTCTCTTCCGGCCAGCCCAGTGAAGAGAAAGGCACCAGCGCCGACGAGAACCAGGTATCCAATACATCGGCTTCGCGTGTGAGCATACCGTTGTAACCGGCAGCAGCGGCTTTCGCTTTGGCCTCAGCTTCATTGCGCGCTACATATATGGTGCCGGTCTCGTCATACCAAGCGGGTATCTGGTGACCCCACCAGAGCTGACGCGAAATACACCAGTCCTGAATATTATTGAGCCACTGGTTGTAGGTGGTGGTCCAGTTTTCAGGCACGAATTTCACTTCGCCCTGCGCCACCTTTTCCAGCGCGACTTCGGCAATCGACTTGCCCGGAAAATGCGTGCCTTCCGGTGCAGCTTTGCTCATTGCGACAAACCACTGATCCGTCAGCATAGGCTCGATCACCACACCGGTACGGTCACCACGCGGCACCATCAGTTTGTGTGGCTTGACCAATTCCAGCAGGCCTTGCGCATCCAGATCAGCGACGATCTGCTTGCGTGCCGTAAAGCGATCCATGCCCTGATAAGCAGCAGGAGCGTTGTCATTGATTTTCGCATCCAGTGTAAAGATGCTGATCTGCGCGAGATTGTGTCGCTGACCCACCGCATAGTCATTGAAATCATGCGCGGGGGTGATCTTCACGCAGCCTGTGCCGAAAGCTTTGTCAACATAGCTGTCGGCGATCACCGGAATTTCGCGATCCGTCAAAGGCAGCTTAAGCGATTTACCCACAAACGCTGCATAGCGCTCATCCGTTGGATCAACTGCCACCGCCACATCGCCGAGCAAGGTTTCAGGTCGCGTGGTGGCAACTGTCATATGTCCGCTGCCATCAGCGAAGGGATAGCGGATATGCCACATGCTGCCGTCTTCTTCTTCCGACACCACTTCCAGATCCGATACTGCCGTACCCAGTACCGGATCCCAGTTCACCAGCCGCTTGCCGCGATAAATCAGCCCCTGCTCATGCAGGCGAACGAAGACTTCGGTGACTGCGGTCGACATCTTGTCGTCCATCGTGAAGTATTCACGGCTCCAGTCAGTGGAGGCGCCCATGCGGCGCATCTGACCCGTAATGGTCGAGCCCGAGTGTTCTTTCCACTGCCAGACTTTCTCCAGAAATTTTTCACGACCAAGATCGTGGCGCGAGATTTTTTGCGCATCCAGCTGGCGCTCGACGACGATCTGCGTCGCAATACCCGCATGATCAGTGCCGGGTATCCAGGCAGTGTTGTGGCCGCGCATACGGTAATAGCGCGTCAGGCCATCCATGATGGTCTGGTTGAAAGCGTGACCCATGTGCAGGGTGCCGGTCACATTGGGAGGCGGCAGCTGGATGGCGAACGAGGGTTTGCCCTCATCCAACGTTGCGGTGAAGTAGCCGCGCTTTTCCCATTCGGTGCGCCAGTACTGTTCGATCTCGGTGGGCTCAAAGGCCTTGGCTAATTCCATGATTTTGCGGGTATTTTTCAAAACCGTCGATTATACGGCGAAGCATGCAGTGCGCCGGCTGCGCCAAGAGATAGCTGACCAGTTTGGACCAGACAATTTTAAAACTTCATCCCAGCGAACGACTGAGGCAAACAATTGACTCAAACACTCGTGACGGATCACGCGCCGATCGTCCGCCACAACGGCTCAAGCGCTATAATCGGACCCGCTGTGCCCGGCACAGCCAAACGCTAGGGGTCCTGCCAACAAATGACTGGCAGGTGAGACATACCCTCGAACCTGATCTGGATAATGCCAGCGTAGGAAAGCGACAGACGAGCATCCTGCTTCCCTGATCGTTTCCTTCGCAAATTGACAAGCAAAGGAAGCACATGAACGCCAATCCGCAGTTCCTCGCCGCCACCGCTACGGTGGACGAAGCCGCGATCCAGCCGCTGCCGAATTCGCGCAAGATTTATGTGTCAGGCTCACGCCCCGATATTCGCGTACCGATGCGCGAAATCCGCCAGAGTGACACGCCGGCGTCGTTTGGTGCCGAGAAAAACCCACCCGTCTATGTCTACGATACCTCCGGTCCTTACACAGACCCCAGCGTAAAGATCGACATCCGTTCCGGTTTGGCCGCATTGCGCGCGCCCTGGATTGCCGAGCGCAATGACACCGAAGAATTGCCCGGACCGACCTCGCAGTACGGTGCCGAGCGCCTTAATGACCCCAAGCTGGCCGAACTGCGATTCAATTTGCATCGCAAGCCCCGTCGTGCCAAAGCCGGCAAGAACGTCACGCAAATGCATTACGCGCGTCAGGGCATCATCACGCCCGAGATGGAGTACATTGCCATTCGCGAAAACCTCCGTCGCAAGGAATACATTGAGAGCCTCAAAACCTCGGGTCCCAATGGCGCGAAGCTGGCTGAGCTCATGGGCCGCCAGCATCCCGGTCAGTCGTATGGTGCCGCGATTCCTGCCGAAATTACCCCTGAGTTCGTACGCAGTGAAATTGCCCGTGGGCGCGCGATCATCCCCAACAATATCAATCACCCCGAAAGCGAGCCGATGATTATTGGTCGTAATTTCTTGGTGAAGATCAATGCCAACATCGGTAACTCTGCAGTGACATCGTCCATCGGTGAAGAAGTCGAAAAAATGACCTGGTCCATCCGCTGGGGCGGTGACACGGTGATGGATCTCTCCACCGGCAAGCATATTCATGAAACACGCGAGTGGATCATTCGCAATTCACCGGTACCCATTGGTACAGTGCCTATCTATCAGGCGCTGGAAAAGGTGAATGGCAAGGCAGAAGATCTGACCTGGGAAATTTTCCGTGACACGCTGATCGAACAGGCAGAGCAGGGCGTGGATTACTTCACCATTCATGCCGGTGTCTTGCTGCGCTATGTGCCGCTGACGGCCAAGCGTATGACCGGTATCGTTTCGCGCGGTGGTTCCATCATGGCGAAATGGTGTCTGGCGCATCACAAGGAATCTTTCCTGTACGAGCATTTCGAAGACATCTGCGAGATCATGAAAGCCTATGACGTCGCTTTCTCTCTGGGCGATGGTCTGCGTCCCGGCTCAATTTATGACGCCAATGATGAAGCGCAGCTCGGTGAACTGAAAACCTTGGGTGAACTCACGCAAATCGCCTGGAAGCACGATGTGCAGGTCATGATCGAAGGCCCCGGCCATGTGCCGATGCAGATGATTAAAGAAAATATGGATTTGCAGTTGGAGCAGTGCCACGAAGCACCGTTCTACACACTCGGACCACTGACCACAGATATCGCGCCGGGTTATGACCACATCACTTCAGGCATAGGCGCGGCGCAAATTGGCTGGTATGGCACGGCCATGCTCTGCTACGTCACACCGAAAGAGCATCTGGGTTTGCCGAACAAGGTGGACGTGAAGGACGGCATCATCACCTACAAGATCGCAGCGCATGCGGCGGATTTGGCCAAGGGACATCCCGGTGCGCAGATACGCGATAACGCCTTGTCGAAAGCGCGTTTTGAATTCCGCTGGGAAGACCAGTTCAATCTGGGGCTTGATCCCGACAAGGCCAAAGAGTTTCATGATGAAACCTTGCCCAAGGATTCCGCGAAGGTTGCTCACTTCTGTTCGATGTGCGGGCCCCATTTCTGCTCGATGAAAATTACGCAGGAAGTACGTGACTACGCAGCCAAAGAAGGTATCACGGAAATCGCAGCACTCAAGCAGGGCATGGAAGTCAAGGCAGTGGAGTTTGTGAAGTCCGGTGCCGAGTTGTATCGCAAGCAGTGATCATGTCCGACACAATTGCTATTGAACTCAATGGCGAGGCACGCACGGTCAGTAGCAGCGACAGTGTTCAAGATTTGATTGATGCCTTGTCGCTGACGAATCAGGCGCTGGCCATTGCCATTAATCGCGAGGTGGTGCCGCGTGCGAAATGGCGTGAGCATCGATTTGCGGGTGGCGACAAAGTGGATGTTGTGCGGGCGATTGGTGGAGGCTGATCTGCTGCTTGCCGAAGTACGTTGAAAGACGCTGGATCCCGGCCTGCGCCGGGATGACGGTGGGAATTTTACGGTCGCCTCCATAACTACCGTCATCCCGGCGCAGGCCGGGATCCAATGGCGTTGACGGCGCACCAAGGACTCTGAATGAAAATGACAGACGTGAACCAAGACCTAGGCCTCACCATCGCAGGCAAAACCTACCGCTCCCGCCTACTAGTCGGCAGTGGCAAATATAAAGACCTCGACGAAACCCGCCTCGCCACCGAGGCGAGTGGTGCCGATATCATCACCGTCGCCATACGCAGAGTGAATATTGGACAGGACCCCAACGCACCCAATTTGCTCGATGCTGTACCCCCATCGAAGTACACCATCCTGCCCAACACCGCCGGCTGTTACAACGCCAAAGACGCGGTGTATACATTGCAGCTTGCACGTGAACTGCTCAATGGTCACAAGCTGGTCAAACTCGAAGTGCTCGGCGATGAAAAAACCCTGTTCCCCAACATGCCTGAAACGCTGAAGGCTGCCGAGACCTTAGTGAAAGATGGTTTCGATGTGATGGTGTATTGCAGTGATGATCCTATACAAGCCAAGATGCTCGAAGAAATCGGTTGCTGCGCGATCATGCCGCTGGCCTCATTGATCGGCTCGGGCATGGGCATACTCAACCCGTGGAATCTTTCCCTGATCATTGAGCAGGCGAAAGTGCCCGTATTGGTTGATGCGGGTGTGGGCACCGCATCCGATGCCGCCATTGCGATGGAACTTGGCTGTGATGGTGTGCTGATGAATACGGCGATTGCCGGCGCCAAAGATCCGATACGCATGGCGCGTGCAATGAAGCTGGCTATAGAGGCCGGTCGTGAAGCATTTCTTGCCGGTCGCATTCCACGCCGTTTCGCTGCATCGCCTTCGTCACCGATGGCGGGTCGGGTTGCATGAAGCGTCCCTGTGTGCTGGTGTTTGCCGGGCTCGATCCCAGCGGCGGCGCCGGCGTGCAGGCGGATATCGAAGCGATTGCTGCAATGGGCGCACATGCGCTGACGATCGTCACTACGCTGACCGTGCAGGACAATGATCACGTGAAGGCAGTCCATGCGGTGGACGCGACGATTCTGCGCGAACAAGTCCGCGTGCTGTGCGAAAAATTTCAAATCGCGGCGATCAAAATTGGCATCACAGGTAGTCAGGACAATGTCACCGTGATTGCCCAGACGATTAGTCGCCTTAGGCAACACACACCGGATTTGCCGGTCGTGCTCGACCCAGTACTGGCCAGTGGCCATGGTGATGCACTCACGCGCGAAGATGCGGTATCGATGATGCGTCCACTGCAGTCACTGGCCACGCTGATTACGCCGAATTTGCCTGAGGCCATGCGGCTCTGCGATGGCGAAACATCGCTGTCAGCACAGGCATCAAAATTATTGCACACCACGCCGCACGTTTTGATCAAAGGCGGTCATGGCGAGGGCGATGAGATTATCAATACCTGGTTCAGCCTATCGAATGAACAATCATGGCGCTGGCCACGCCTCGCCGGTGGTTTTCATGGCTCGGGTTGCACACTCGCCTCGGCGATTGCTGCATGTCTTGCCACAGAGCTGGACATGCAACAGGCCTTGTCGACATCACAGCGGTGGGTGCAAGCATCCTTGACGAACGCTTATTCCATCGCAAACGGTCAGCGCATTCCCGCACGAGCCGTCATGCAAGTTCCGGAGGTTTCATGAAAGGTTTGTATCTGGTCACACCTGATTGGGATGATACCGATCAGTTACTGCGCGTGACCGAGGCGGCATTGCAAGCAGGTATAGGTTTACTTCAGTACCGCCATAAAACCGCAACTGACGCTCTGCGCCTGATACAAGCGACGGCGCTGCAAGCCCTCTGCCGTCAATACAAGGTGCCTTTCATCATCAATGATCATCTCGCCTTGTGTGAGGAGCTTGATGCTGATGGTGTGCACGTGGGCGGGACTGATGCCACCGTGGCGGCAGTCCGCTCCATCATCGGGCCGAATAAAATTCTGGGCGCGTCTTGCTACGGTGATTTACAAAGAGCCCAGGAGGCAGCGATCGCTGGCGCCAGTTATGTGGCCTTTGGTGGCTTTTATCCTTCGCGTGTAAAAAAATACGAGGTATCCACGCCAGTCGACATCGTCTCGCGGGCCAAAGCGGCAATCGCTTTACCCGTCTGCGTTATTGGTGGCATGACCCCTGACAATGCAGCGCCTCTGGTTGCTGAAGGCGCCGACATGGTGGCGGCTATTAGTAGTGTTTATCAGCACGAGCATCCCGCATCTGCGGTATCCGCTTTTGTCAGACTCTTTGCGTAGTAGCAAGCCGTCACACGGCGACTGGTGGCGGTTCTCAGCCGCCCAATAACTTTTTTCTGTTTTCGCCACCTCGTACGACAATTCTGTCGGCGTTCTTGGAACCAACATTCAACTCTTGCGACTTAAGCTGCGTTCTCTTGGATAGCTCATGGGGGCCGCGCAATCGCACTTGAGAGTTCGTGATCCATTTGCGAACAATTTGTTCGATCTTCGACACTTCAATCAACGAGGTCTGTTTTGTCTGTCGCACTTATCCACTTGCAAGCGTTGATGGAATCTTTGGGCCCAAGCTCATCCTGGATCGATTCATTGATACAAGAAGCCAGTGATAGCTGGACTTTGCAATCCAGCGATGGTCTTTCGATAGCTATGACCTTCAATCTGGAGACATCGCGTCTTTTTTTGTCGGCGCTTCTTGGTCAACCGGAAGAGACGCATCGGTCAGAGATCTACGCAACCATGCTCTGCCTGAATTTGCTACATGCAGAAGACAACTCACTTCGTGTTGCGCTGACAGGGCCGAGTGGTGAGTTGATGCTGATTAGCGAAGTGTCGCTAACTGATTGGACTATTGCCAGCTTGCAGCACTGCATTGTGCATTTTCACCAGCATGCCAGCCGATTAATGGAAGAAATTCACGCCATTACGGACGTTGAGACAGCGCCTGAAATAAGCGAAAGAGATTTTTTAAGAGCCTGAATTGCTGCCGAATTGAAATCAACATTTACCACATCAAGGAGTATCACGATGAAACCAGCCGTTGGTCATGCCACCAGACACAAAAGAGATGTCGTTGCACTTCAGCCAGGTATTAACAAGAAAACCGTCTGCGAAATCTATGACGCGGTCCGCACAAAAAATGATCAGGCCATTGTTCGCGCTGGCTCGGACGGACAGGGTAATTACTATGTCTATATGCCCAAGCGCGAGAATCCCTTCGCCGCTTTAACCTATAAGGCAGCCAGTATCCGTAATCACCGTCAATCACTGGCTAATCTTCTGGATCAGTCAGGTAAGGTACTTTTGAAAGAGCAGTGGCTTTTCAACACAGACAAGCTCAGCATTTTGCAACTGACCCGACTGAGTATGAAAGCGGCGGAGGACGGCGAGTTCACTGCAGGTGAGCTGAAATCGCATCTGAAGCCGTTGAGTGATCGAGTTCGTGCTCGTGATCGCTTGGTTAAGAAAAAAGAACTAGATAAAAAATTCAGTCCGATATCTAAGAAAGCCACCGATTATTATGCGCAATTCCTGAAAAAAAGCCCGGCAGATCAGAGCATCTTGCGTCAGGCCCTGTTCGGTAAAAATGCTCGTATATCGCTGGCTGAGGAGCGCGCTATTATGAAAAGCGTGGATACGTTGCTGCACACTTACCTTAACCATAAAGATAACAAACAGACGCTGGTCAGCCTGATTCGCAAGAGCCCTCAGCAAGATTTGTTGCTGCGATTTGCGCAGGCCTGGTTAGATTATTTGGATAAAACGCAAAAATTTAAATCTGGCAACATGCTACTTACTTTTAGCTGGGAGAAGTCGATGACCAATCTCGCCAAGACCATTGAAAAACATGCCAAGCCCATTGATAACGGCCAACAGGGACACGCACCTGTTAGTCCTGAAAGGTCTGCTGCGATTATTAGAATGTTCAAACGTTCAGATGCCTATGCTGATATATCAGAGGCCGATCTGTTTTCGCCCTTCAAGCCCAGACAACAGAGTGACGCTGTGCTTGATGTAACAGATGCCGGTCTCACGTCCCTTCCTTCCGGGCCCAAACAAACTGCCGCGCCAATCCTGATGGAGACCAGCACAGGATCTGAACTGGAGATCGTGTCATTGCCGGAAGAGACCTTCGAAGAGGCGTCGTGGTCCGATGAAGTATCGTGGTCTGAAGAGAGTGGACTCATGAAAGCTACGGAAGGGTCTTACACTGTTTATGATCAAATACCTGATCGACTCAACGGCGACTCCTCGCTCAGTCAGTAAGCGCCTCAAGAAGTAACGGCGCGACCCGCTCGCGCCGTACCGCACCGTATAATCCGGAGATGCAAAATCTCCTGCAAAACCTCAATCCCGAACAACTCGCCGCCGTCACGCTGCCGGCTCAGCCTGCGCTGATTCTTGCCGGTGCCGGGTCCGGCAAGACCCGTGTACTCACCACCCGTATTGCCTGGCTGATCGTGACGGGCCAGGTCTCTCCTAGTGGCCTGCTGGCAGTCACCTTTACCAACAAAGCCGCCAAAGAAATGCTGGCGCGGTTGTCGGCAATTTTGCCTATCAATACGCGTGGCCTGTGGGTGGGTACTTTTCATGGTCTGTGCAATCGCTTGCTGCGCGCACACCATCGCGATGCAGCGCTACCGCAGACCTTCCAGATACTGGATTCGCAAGATCAGATGTCGGCCATCAAGCGCCTACTCAAGCGACTCAATATCGATGATGAAAAATATCCAGCCAAGCACCTGATGTACTTCATCAACAGCGCCAAGGATCAGGGGCTGCGTGCGAAGGATGTGGAGGCCAGCGATGACTACCAGCGTAAATTTGCCGAGCTCTACGAGGCCTATGACGACCAATGTCAGCGCGAGGGCGTGGTGGATTTCGCTGAACTGCTGCTGCGCAGCTATGAACTGTTGTCGCGCAACCAGCCATTGCGCGAACACTATCAGGCACGTTTCAAACACATACTGGTGGACGAGTTTCAGGACACGAATGATCTGCAATACAAATGGCTCAAGTTGCTCGCCGGTGATCAGGCTGCCGTGTTTGCTGTCGGCGATGATGATCAGAGCATTTACGCATTCCGCGGCGCGAACGTTGGCAATATGTCGGCCTTCGAGCGCGAATTCAATGTGCAGAATCTCATCAAGCTGGAGCAGAACTACCGTTCCCATGGCCATATTCTGGATACGGCCAATCAGCTGATTTCCAATAACCGCCGACGGCTGGGCAAGAATCTGCGAACTGATGCCGGCCACGGCGAGCAGGTTCGGATATTCGAAGCCTCAAGCGATTTGCAGGAAGCCCAATGGCTGATCGAAGAAGCCAAGTCACTCATCGCCGAAGGCTGGATGCGCAGCGAAATCGCGATGCTGTACCGCTCGAATGCCCAGTCACGCGTGATCGAGCATGCGCTTTTTTCGGCGGGCATGCCTTATCGCGTCTATGGCGGGCAGCGATTCTTCGAGCGCGCTGAAATCAAGCATGCGATTGCCTATTTGCAGCTGATCGACAATGCGCACAATGACTCTGCGTTTTTGCGTGTCGTAAATTTCCCCACTCGTGGAATTGGTGCCCGCAGTATCGAACAATTACAAGATGCAGCGCGCCAGTACAGTATTTCACTGTACGCAGCAGTGCCTTATGTCGCGGGCAAGGCCGGCACGGTCCTAGGCAGTTTCGTCAAGCTGATTGAGGGGCTGCGTTTTGAAACCGAGCGATTGCCTTTGCCCGAGATGGTGCAAGTCACCCTGGACAAGAGCACGCTGATTCAGCACTACCAGTCCGATAAGGATGGTGCAGATCGTATCGAAAATCTGGAGCAGCTCGTCAGTGCTGCAACGCTGTTTGTCTCTGAAGAAGGTTTTGGCATGGATGCGCCGGCCTTGCTCGGCCCGCGGGTGGATGCTGTGGCACCGATCGCGATCGGCGAAGGCGTAGAAATCATTGATGCCGATGCGCCGCTACCTGCGGTGATGTCGCCCTTGTCAGCATTCTTGTCGCATGCCTCGTTGGAAGGCGGCGACAATCAGGCACAGGCGGGGCAGGATGCGATTCAACTCATGACCGTGCACGCCGCCAAAGGTTTGGAATTCGATGCGGTGTTCATCACTGGTCTGGAAGAAGGCTTGTTCCCGCATGAAAATAGCGAACAAGCCGAAGACGGTGTCGAAGAAGAGCGCCGATTGATGTACGTCGCCATTACCCGCGCCCGCAAACGGCTCTACATGAGCTTTGCGCAAACCCGCATGCTGCACGGCCAGACCCGTTACAACCTGCGTTCGCGCTTCTTTGAAGAATTGCCCGATGAATCGCTGAAATGGCTGTCACCGAAGGTGCAAGCCAAATGGGTTGGCCACACTCAAAAAGCTGCTTGGCTTGATGAGCCCGAGCATGGCAATAACGCGATTGCACAATCGCTTAGCCAACAAAAAGATAATGGCTGGCGCGCTGGTCAGACGGTGTTTCACCAAAAGTTTGGCGAGGGAGTGATTGTGGCGATCGAAGGTAGTGGCACGCAGGCGCGTGCCAATATTAATTTTGGCAGGAATGGGATGAAGTTGCTGGATTTGGGGGTGGCGAAGCTAGATAAACTTAGTTCTTGATTTTATTAGACAGGGAAATATTGAATTTATTACCTTGAATTTCGGCTAAATTTTCTTCGGATGATTTCAGATCGTTATGATTTGCGATATTAATCAATACATTGGTATTGAGACGGATTGATTTTGTTGTTAAATTTTTCGAAATCAAATTAACATTTTTATCTATGTGCCCACTGTCTTGCAGCTCTTGAGCGACTTTTAATAAAGTCACGCTGTGCTTGGCTTTCTTTACTCCGGAAAATAAATCACTCATCTTTTGCAATAATCTACCCCCTCTATTTTTGGGTTGAGATTCAATGTCCCGTTGAAAAACAACAGTGGTTTTTATGCCTTCTTTTTTTTCAGTTCTTTTATAGAGTTGTGTGGCATCTGTGATATTGCCTTCAATTCTTACGAAATGCGTCATTTGGTTACCTCCCAAGAATTTCTTTGATGTCGATGTTTGTGATGTTTTAACGAGACATTTTTTGGAAAAGATCCACTGATATAAAAATATCTAGCCACATGCGCTACGTACCCGTAACGCATGCTAAGTTCCATGGATAGATATTTTCTGAAAAATATTTCTCAGAAACTTAATGTTTTCGAGTGCGAGCGACCAGAGTTTCCGATGATCAACAGCCTTTATTGATTTGGCCCCTCAAAAACTTCCAAATAAGTCGGGTAGAAAGAGCAATACATCACAATCGTGAGTATCACGGACAGGGGCATCAACAACATGACCGCGACAATGGCCTTGCCGAGAATCAACCCCAGGAGAGCGCTGATGATCGCGGGCACGGCGATGCCGACCACGATCCAGCCGAGTGCGTACGCGAGGAAGGCTTTACCACAGCGGCGTACGGCGAAGAAACTGTAAAAAATTGCTTTGAATAAACCCATGTGCTGCCAAGTCGCTAGCGGTGCGGCATGCCAGAAGGCCATCGCAAAGGGTACATAGATCAGTGCTGAAAACATCATCGCCAGCGGAAGATCGGCGACCGGTATGTTCTGCTCATCGGCACGCAGCTGGCCCGACATCAGTTTCCAGAAGACTCCGTCATCAATAACGGTGGATGCGGCAACGGCCAGAATGGCGGCCAGAAGATACAGAGCACCCAGACGCAGCAGCGTGCCCAGCGCGGATGAACGGAAAGCAGTCAGCAGTAGATCCGGCTTTGCCTTGCGCCCCGCTTCAATTTCCACGCAGGCCTGCATGAAGGCCATGGAAAATGTCGGTACCAGCAGCAGTGGCAGCAGTTGTCCGACCAGTGGTATCAGTGACAGCACAAACATGAGCAGCATGTACAGCAGGAAGAGCATCGACAATTCGGCGGGCTGTTTGCGAAACAGTGCGAAGCCCTGGCGTATCCACTCGATACCTTGGCTGGTGCTGATGTTGTCGGTCTTCATGCCAAGCCTTCGACGGCGATATCGATACGATGCCGCAAGATGCGCTCGAAATGGGTCGGGTCATGGGGGGTGAGCATTTCAGCTTCGCGCGGCATATAGAAATCATAAAGCCGTGAAATCCAGAAGCGCAGCGCGGCCGCGCGCAGCATGGCGGGCCATGCTTGTTTTTCAGCAGCGGTGAATGGGCGCACGGCGTGATAGGCATCGATCATCGCGCGCACCCTGATCGAATCGCTTGCGCCCGTGTCCAGATCAATGCACCAGTCATTGACGGTGACAGCGACATCAAAGAGCCAGGTATCGCAGCCGGCAAAATAAAAATCAAAGAAGCCGGTCAGGTGTTCGCCATCGAACATCACATTATTGCGAAATAAATCGGCATGAATCGGACCGCTCGGCAATGCGTGATAAATATCCGATGCCGCAAAAGCTTCCTGAAAATGCATTTCGGCCTTGAGCAGATGCCCGGTGGCCTCATCCAGATAAGGCAGTACCAGCGGCGTGGTCTCGCGCCACCACGCCAGCCCGCGCAAATTCGGCTGATAGAGTGCATAGTCTTGCGCCGCCAGATGCATGCGGGCCAGCATGCTGCCTACGGCCCTGCAATGCACCGCATGTGGCGATGGCTGCCAGTTTCCCTTCAGGCGCGTCACGACCGAGGCGGGCTTGCCATGCAATGTGTTGATGATCTCGCCCTGATGATTTGCAATCGGTGCCGGTACCAGAACATCGCGCTCTGCGAGATGCCGCATCAGATTCAAATAAAAGGGTAATTGCTCGAAATCGAGTTTTTCGAAGATGGTCAGTACGAATTCACCACCCTCGGTGGTGAGGAAAAAATTACTGTTCTCTATCCCGGAGGCGATGCCTTCCAGTGACTTGACGTGACCAATCGAGAATTGCTCAGCCCAGGGTGTGACATCTGCAAGGCTGACCGGTGTGAAAACTGCCATAAAAGAAAACAGGAAAAAGGTTCAGCCGACGTTGGATTTCGTGAGTTTTACGCTTCAGCGGCTGGGTGGTGGCGGTGCCGAAGCGCGGTCCTTGATGGACTTGCTGCGGAACTCGAAGATTTCCCATTGGGCTGCACGGCCACCACCTTCATGCGAAGGAATTTGCTCTGCAGGGGTCACATGATAAACATTGTCGCCACGTTTCACGCGCACCGAAGTGACGGCGTTTTGTTCGCGGGTCTGAGTAATTTGTGTGGTGCCATCGGCTGCGCCTGCCGGCAAACTATCATCAGGCAAGGGCTCGAGGGTAACGCCGTACGCCAGAGTGACGCTGGTAGCCAAGGTAGCGCCGATGCAGGCACGGTGCAATTGACGCAAGCCGGATGAGTGCTGTTTCATGAGAGGGCCCCGTAAGGAGAGTGAGCGCCACGCCCTGCGCGCCAGACGCCATTCTAGCAAACCACCCGGCCGCGGCTCAGAGGAAGGAATGCTGTGGCTGCTCGGTTTCGGCCGGCACGATATCCCGGTCTTCATAAAAGGCAAAAATGGCATCCACGATGTGTGCCGGCTCGTCGATCAGTTGCACTAGATCCAGATCTTCGGATTGGATCAGGCCTTGCTCTGCCATTTGGTCGCGCATCCACTGCAGCAAGCCATGCCAGAACGTCGTGCCCACCAGAATGACGGGAATGCGGCGGGTTTTGCCGGTCTGTAGCAGGGTAATGACCTCGCTGAGCTCATCCAGGGTACCGAAGCCGCCGGGCAGGATGACGTAGGCATCCGCATATTTTACGAAGGCGACTTTGCGTGCGAAGAAATGTCGAAATGACAGGGATAGGTTTTGCCAGCTATTGCTGGTCTGTTCGTGTGGCAGTTCGATGTTCAGGCCGATGGAGGGCGAGCCACCCTCGAATGCGCCCTTGTTGGCAGCTTCCATGATGCCAGGGCCGCCGCCGGTGATGATAGAAAATCCTTCATCCGAAAGGCGACGCGCGATATCCGTCGCCGTCGCGTAGTAGGGATTATCAGCGCTGATACGCGCAGAGCCGAAGACAGAGACCGCCGGTCGGACTCCCGACAGACGCTCAGCGGCGTCGATAAACTCTGCCATAATCGTGAACATATGCCACGATTCGCTCGCCTTGCGTGACGTGGCGCGCTCAAGATTTGTCAGCTGCCGCAGCCGCGGTACATTTTTCCTGTCGCGTTCCATATGAATAAAACCCTGTTGCTGGTGGATGGTTCGAGTTATTTATATCGGGCTTTTCATGCGATGCCCGATTTGCGCAATGCAGAGGGTGCGCCCACCGGCGCCATCTACGGCATGATCAATATGCTGCGACGGCTGCGGCAAGATTACCAAGCAGCATACATTGCCTGCGTGTTCGATGCAAAAGGGAAAACCTTTCGCGACGACCTCTACCCCCAATACAAAGCCAATCGAGCCTCCATGCCTGAAGATCTGGTGCGCCAGATCGAGCCCATCCATGAAGTGGTGCGGGCGATGGGCTGGCCTATCCTGATGGTCGAAGGCATTGAGGCGGACGATGTGATTGGCACACTGGCAGTGCAAGCGACCGCGCTGGGTCTTGATACCGTGGTATCGACGGGTGATAAGGATCTTGCGCAGCTGGTCAATGAACAGGTCACGCTGGTCAACACCATGAGTAATGAAAAGCTCGACCGTGACGGTGTGATCACCAAATTTGGCGTGCCCCCTGAGCGCATCGTTGATTACCTCACGCTGGTCGGTGATACGGTGGACAACGTACCGGGTGTTGAAAAAGTCGGCCCCAAGACAGCCGTAAAATGGCTCACGCAGTACGGCACCCTGGATGGTGTCATCGAACATGCGAATGACATCGGTGGCGTGGTCGGTGAAAACCTGCGCCGCGCGCTGGACTGGCTGCCGCAGGCGCGGCATTTGGTGACGGTCAAGTGCGATTGCGATATGTCAGCGCACCTAAGTACCATCGATGAGCAGCTGATCAACCGTCCCGAAGACAAGGAAGCCTTGCGCGAATTTTTTACTCGCATGGGTTTTAGGACATGGCTGCGTGAAATCAATGCAGAACGTCAGACCGCTATGGTCTCCGAGCAGCGTGCCGAAGCTGATGCGCAAGGTGGCTTGTTCCCAGCTGAAGCCCTACCCGAAGCACCTGCCGAAGTTCACTACGAGACCGTGCTCACCGAAACGCAGCTAAAGCACTGGCTGGAAAAAATCGATGTCGCTGCACTGACAGCGGTGGATACCGAAACCACCTCGCTGGAAGCGATGCGCGCCAGTCTGGTCGGTATTTCGCTGTGCGTAGAACCGGGCAGCGCTGCCTACATTCCGCTCGCTCACAACTATCCCGGCGCACCGGACCAGTTGGCGCGGGAACGGGTACTCGAAATACTCCGTCCCTGGCTGGAAAATCCTGCAAAACCCAAGCTGGGTCAGCACTTGAAATACGATAGCCATATCTTCGCCAACCATGGTGTGAGCCTGCAAGGTATCGTTCACGACACTCTGCTGCAGTCGTATGTGCTCGAGTCGCATCGCAACCATGACATGGATGGTCTGGCGCTACGCTGGCTGGATAAAAAAACCATCAGCTACCAGGATGTGTGCGGCAAGGGCGCATCGCAAATTGGTTTTGATGAAGTTAGTATCGAGCGTGCCACCGAGTACGCCGCTGAAGATGCTGACATTACGCTGCGTCTGCATCAGGCGATGTGGCCCCGTATCGAATCTAATGAAAAACTGCGATTTATTTATGAGGGTATCGAAATACCCACCGCGCGCGTGCTGCAGCAGGTTGAGCGCAATGGTGTGCTGATTGACGTTGGTTTGCTGGAAGCGCAATCGACTGAGTTGGGCACGCGTCTGCTGGCACTGGAGCAGCAGGCGCATGGGCTGGCCGGCCAGCCTTTCAATCTGAACTCCCCCAAACAGCTTGGTGAAATACTTTTCGAGAAGCTGGGCCTGCCTGTCGTGAAAAAAACACCGGGTGGCACGCCTTCAACTGATGAAGAGGTCTTGCAAAAACTGGCTGAGGACTATCCCTTGCCCAAGCTATTACTCGACTATCGCAGCCTGTCCAAATTGAAATCTACGTACACCGACAAATTGCCACGCATGGTCAATCCACAGACCGGACGAGTGCATACCAATTACGGTCAGGCGATCGCAGTCACCGGACGGCTGTCATCGAACGAGCCGAATCTGCAAAATATTCCGGTGCGTACCGTCGAAGGCCGTCGCATTCGCGAAGCCTTCATCGCCGCGCCCGGGCATCAGATTATCTCGGCCGATTACTCGCAAATCGAACTGCGCATCATGGCGCATCTGTCGGGCGATGAAGGCATGCTGCGTGCCTTTGCTTCCGGCGAGGATATTCACCGCGCAACTGCAGCGGAGATTTTTGGTGTGGCAGTGAATCAGGTGGACAGCGAGCAGCGACGTGCGGCCAAGGTGATCAATTTCGGTCTTATGTATGGCATGAGCGCCTTCGGTTTGGCCGGCAATCTTGGTGTGGAACGCTCTGCTGCTCAGATGTACATGGACAAATACTTCACACGTTTTGCAGGCGTAAAGCAGTTCATGGATGACATTCGTCAGCAGGCCAAGTCGCAAGGTTATATTGAAACCGTGTTTGGCCGACGGCTCTGGCTACCTGAAATTAATTCGCCCAACGGCCCACGTCGCCAAGGCGCCGAACGTGCTGCGATCAATGCACCCATGCAGGGCACTGCCGCTGACCTGATCAAACTAGCGATGATCGCAGTCCAGAACTGGCTCGAAACTGACAAGCTGGGTTCGAAGATGGTGATGCAGGTACATGACGAGCTGGTACTGGAAGTGCCCGATCAGGAAATCGCGCTCGTGAAGGAAAGACTGCCTCAGCTGATGGCGGGCGTCGCCCAGCTGAAAGTGCCGCTGGTGGCTGATGTGGGCTGTGGTGCGAACTGGGAAGTGGCGCACTGAGAGCGCTATGCCGTCAAGCGGTAAAGCTGTCGATACAAAGCAAAATACTAAGCAAAAGACGCTGGATCCCGGCGCAGGCCGGGATCCAGCGTCGTTGAAATTCCTATTGATTCGTAAATTTTCTCGCCCTGGCAGAGAGGTATCGACCTGGAGTATGCCCTCTTGGGTCGCCCGTCATCTGACGAATTGCCCCGGCCCTGCAGGCTATGGTCTAATCGCGGGGCTTTTAAGACAAACCAGGATGTCAAAATTAACCCAACGCTAACCTCCATTTTGCTGGCCACCGTTCTTGCCGGTGTGATCAGTATTTCTGCTGCCGCTTTCCTATCCTACAGTCTGCTGTCGAAGATGGTGGAGCGCATGGTCAGCCTGTCGGTCGGCATTATGCTGTCGACCTCGTTGCTGCACGCCTTGCCCGAGGCCTTCGAGTCCGAGGCCAATATTCATGCGCTGTTTGCGACGCTGCTCGCTGGCTTGCTGGGATTTTTCCTGCTGGAGAAATTCGCGATTCTGCGCCACTCTCATCACTATGAGGGCGATGGCCATGATCATGAGCATGGGCATGATGCGCATGAGGCGGGCAAATCCGGCTGGATGATTCTGGTCGGTGACGGGCTGCACAACTTTACCGACGGCATACTGATTGCGGCGGCTTTTCTGGCGGATCCCAAATTGGGTGTCATCACGGCACTGGCCATCATCGCGCATGAAATTCCCCAAGAGATCGGTGACTTTATCGTCCTGCTCAACGCTGGTATCAGTAAGGTGCGCGCCTATGTGTACAACCTGATTTGTAGTCTGATGGCAGTGGTCGGTGGGCTGGTGGGTTACTACATGCTGGGCGATGGCATGCACCTGATTCCCTATGTGCTGGTACTGGCCTCATCAGGATTTATCTATATCGCCGTTAGTGACTTAATGCCTCAGATGCAGCGGCGGGCGACGTTGCGGGAATCGATTCCGCAGTTTGTGCTGATTGCGCTGGGCGTCGGCATCGTGCTCTTGCTGACGCATCAGTTTCATTTGCACTAAGCGCTAAGCCCGGCGCCGGCCATAAGCCGTTGTGATGTCTGAAAGTTTTGCTGTTGCGGGATTGCAGAGCGGGCTGGTAGCCCAGAGTTCGATCACACCCTGCAAAACGTCTTAGTCCTTACCTGTAGCGACAGGTCGCGATGGATCCGAGGACCATTCGCTCCAGGAACCCGGATACAAGGCCGCGCCGGACAAGCCCGCAATTTCCATTGCCAGCAAATTATGACAAGCCGATATGCCTGATCCACACTGCGCGATCGTGGACTCTGGGCTGCGTATCAGCGCACTGAATTCTGTGCGCAAGGTTGCAGCAGGTTTGAAGCAACCATCGGCTTGCAAATTATCTTTGAACACGCGGTTTCGCGCGCCCGGTATGTGTCCGGCTACCGGATCTATCGTTTCATTCTCTCCACGAAAACGATCATTGGCGCGTGCGTCCAGCACGATGGATTGTTTTGTGTCGAGGTTGGCCAAAACATCGTTAGCCGATACCGTGCGTACCAGCGATGCCTGTAGGGTGATGCTGCCCGGTGCTTTGGTCGTGAGCGCTGTCGTTACCGCGCCACCTGCCGCTTGCCAGGCGGGCAGTCCGCCATCGAGAAGTGCAACGTGAGCGTGACCCACCCAGCGCAGCATCCACCATACGCGCGATGCAAACATGCCACCATGCCCGTCGTAGACAATCACTTGCGAATGCGGATGTATGCCCCAGTGCTGCAGCGTTTGAATGAAATTTTCGAGTGATGGCAGCGGATGTCGACCGCGAAAGGAGCCATCTTTACTCGGTGACTTGTCGGACAGATGTACATCCGGATCAGCATGCTGAGCACCTGGCAGGTGTCCTGCCGCGAAAGCTGCTGCACCCGCGTGCGGATCGGTCAGCTCACCGCGACAATCAAGTATCACGTATGCAGCATCATCCAAGTGCTCTTGAAGTTCGGTCACTGAGATTAGCGTGGTATACGACATTTGGTTCTCCGTGGTGATGGATCAGATCATCTGCCTGCAGTTTTGATACTGCTGCGGGCATTATAAAAGGTGGCTGCAACCCCACTGGCCAGAATGATCACGATACCCAGCCATCCGGATGCCGACAAATGATCGCCCCAGATCAGAATGCCCCAGATGCTGGAAAAAACGATGCCGGTGTATTGCAGATTGGCTGTCACCAGCATCGTACCGAGTCGGTAGGCGCGTGTCATCGCCATCTGCGCAATCGTCGCTGTCAGACCAATAGATCCGAGCAGTAGAAAATCAGTGCCGCTGAGTGTGTGCAGTATGTGAAACTCGCCGCTGCGCAGATAGCTATCGGCCAGTCCACTCAGCAAACCGGCGATAACGCCACTCACCGAAAAATAAAACACCACCCGATATTCCGGCTCGCCCAGTTGACCGAGTTTTTTAACCTGAATATAAGCCAGCGCCGAGAGAAACCCCGAGATCAGCGCGAGCAAACCGCCCAGCCATTGTTCAGCATGAATCGTCGGCTTGAGTAGCAGCGCGACGCCGGCGAAGCTGGTGATGATCGCTGCGGCCAATCCCCATTCAAAGCGACGTTGTTTATGCCACCAGCCCAGCGTGAATACAATTGCTGCGATCCAGATGGGCGCCATGTAATTGAGTGTCATTGCGGTGGCCAATGGCAGCTGACTGATTGCAAAGAACCACAGCCAGAGTGCCGTGACACCGACCAGTCCGCGCCATGCATGATGCCAGGGCAGGGCGGTGCGCAGGGAGACCTTCTGCATACGAGCGAAGCCTGCGATCAGCAGCATGCCAACGAGTCCGCGGCACATAACGATTTCGGAGGTGGATGAGGTTGCCGATGCCAGCTTCACGCACACGCCCATGATGGCGAATACAAAGCTGGCGAAGAGCATCCACAGCGATTGCAAGCGGATGCTCCCGGTTCAGCGGAGAGATATCAGCATATCGATTGCAGAGATCACGCGAGGGACCAATGTATCGATCAAAGCGTGATTCACAGCGCAATTTTGCCGCGATACCACTCATGGAAATGCTGCATGCCGTCTTCCATCGGTGACTGATAAGGACCAACTTCATTGACACCGCGTTCGACCAGAATGCGTCGGCCTGCATCCATGCGCAGCGCGATTTCATCGTCCTCGGCACAGGTTTCCATGTAGGCGGCACGTTCAGCTGCGATGAAATCTCTTTCGAACAGCACGATTTCTTCGGGATAGTAGAACTCCACGACGTTGGTCGTTTTCTGCGAGCCTTTGGGCCAGAGCGTGGACACCACCAGTACGTGGGGATACCACTCAATCATGATGTTGGGGTAGAGCGTCAGCCAGATCGCGCCATAAGGCGGTGCTTCGCCGTTGCGGAAGCGTAGTACTTCTTCCTGCCAGCGCCGATAGACCGGCGAGCCCGACTTTGCCAGTGCTGAATTGACACCGACCGTTTGCACGCTGTAACCCTCGCCGAATTCCCAGCGCAGGTCATTGCAACTGACAAAATTACCCAGGCCGGGATGGAAAGGCTCGACGTGATAATCCTCGAGATAAACCTCAATGAAAGTTTTCCAGTTGTAGTCGCACTCATGGACTTCAATGTGATCGAGCATGTAGCCGTCAAAATTAAGGTCTTTTGTCACGGACAGATTTTTCATCAGTGCCGCGATATCGATGCCATTGTTTTCGAACAGCAGACCGTTCCACTGCTGCAGTGGTGTGGTCGATAAATTCAGGCAGGGGGTTTCACCAAAATGCGGTGCGCCTATCAGTTCACCTTTGAGGTCGTAGGTCCAGCGGTGCAGAGGGCAAACAATATTGTCCGCGTTGCCGCGGCCACTAAGCATTTTTGCCTGACGGTGGCGGCAGACATTTGACATCAGCTCAATGCCCTGCGGATTGCGAACAAGAATCCGGCCTTCGTTTTCCCAAGAGAGCGCTGCATAGTCGCCCACATTGGGAACCATCAGCTCATGGCCGGCGTATTGCGGACCTTGCTGGAAAAGTTGTTTTTTTTCTTGTTGCAGGAGAGCGTCATCGAAATAAACGCCTACCGGAAGTTGCGCTGTAGACCGCGCGAGTTTTGCGAGACTGGCCAGATCGGACATCCCCACCCCCAAATTAATTTTCACCAACCTAAGAGAGAAAGAATCCGCAAAAACCTATTCAATCGAAAGAGAACAGTACTTTTTTGGACGAGAGCGGGATTATACCCGCGGGTTCAGTCCGGGTGGTGTTGACGAAAAAACCAGACGCTCTTGCGATTTTTCATGATGTAGCTTGCTCTGTTGGCTGAGGTTCTCGATGGTTTTCGTCTTCAAAAATTCTAATTTGACAATTACTTGAGCCGTTTTAACGCATACCGAACGCGGATTTTCTTGGATGGGAAATCGCTTGCACTAAAATAGACAGCCCTTTCCAGGACCTGTGTCATGCCTAAAAAACCTGCATCTGAAGCCGCCCCAGCATCATTTGAGTCCGCGATGGCGGAACTGGACCAACTGGTCGCCAAAATGGAATCCGGCGAACTACCGCTGGAAGCGTCGGTTGCTGCCTACAAGCGCGGCTCGGAGCTGGTTCAGTATTGCGCCGCCCAACTGGAGCGCGTCGAGAAGCAGGTAAAAGTGCTCGAGGGTGACATGCTCAAACCATTCGCGACCGACGACGAGAACGAAGAAGAGGACGAAGAATGAGTTCGGATTTCGCCGCATGGCGCGCCACTGTGCAGGCCGACATGGAAGGCATGCTGCTTTCTTTTCTCCCACCAGCAACTCAACCGCCCCAGCGTTTGCATGAGGCTATGCAGTATGCGGTGCTCGATGGCGGCAAGCGCGTGCGCCCCTTGCTTTCATTTGCAGCCGGCGAATTGTTTGACGCTCCGCGCGATGCGGTCGCGCGTGCGGCAGCTGCGGTTGAAATGATTCATGCGTACTCGCTCGTGCATGATGACATGCCGTGCATGGACGACGACGATCTGCGTCGTGGCAAGCCCACGGTGCACAAAAAATATGACGAGGCGACAGCACTGCTAGTCGGAGATGCTTTGCAGGCGCAAGCTTTTGAGGTGTTGGCCGGTGCCTCGCTGGATGCGGAGCGCAGGATTGTGATGTTGGCAACACTGGCGCGCGCCTCGGGATCGCTGGGCATGTGCGGCGGACAGGCGATTGATCTGGCCTCCGTCGGGTTGGTTTTGTCGCTGGCGGAACTGGAGCAGATGCATCGACTCAAAACCGGTGCCTTGCTTGAGGCCTCCGTCATGCTGGGCGCTATGTCAGGGAAAACCCTAACCTCGTCCGAAGTCGACGCACTCCGTGCCTACACGGCCGCCATTGGTCTGGCGTTTCAGGTGGTCGACGATATTCTGGACGCCACGGCCGACTCCGTGACGCTGGGCAAGACTGCGGGCAAGGATGCGGCGGATAACAAACCCACCTATGTGTCCATACTTGGCCATGATGAGTCGCTTGCTCTTGCAGAGAAGTTGCGGCAGGATGCCCACAGTGCACTTGTGCCATTTGGGGATGGCGCGCAGCGGCTCAAGAGTCTGGCCGATCTGATCGTGCATAGAAAAACCTGAGACACCCACTATGGACTTATTAAAACAAATCAATGATCCTGCCGCGCTGCGCAGCCTCTCGCGCGCTGAACTCAAGACAGTTGCTGACCAGCTTCGTACCTACCTTCTGGAGTCGGTTTCCAAGACGGGCGGCCATTTGTCGTCCAACCTCGGTACGGTCGAACTTACCATAGCACTGCATTACGTCTTCAACACACCCGAAGACAGAATAGTCTGGGACGTCGGTCATCAGACCTATCCGCACAAGATTCTCACAGGGCGCCGTGACCGCATGCCAACCCTGCGTCAGCAGCACGGCTTGTCCGGTTTCCCGCGCCGTGATGAAAGTCCCTATGACACTTTTGGCACTGCGCATTCATCGACATCCATTTCTGCGGCGTTGGGTATGGCACTTGCCGCTCGCACCAAAAAAGAAGACCGTCACTCGGTCGCAGTGATTGGTGATGGCGCAATGACGGCCGGTATGGTGTTCGAAGCCTTGAACAACACGGGTATTTACGATGACATCAAAATGCTCGTTGTCCTCAATGACAACGACATGTCCATCTCACCACCCGTGGGCGCGCTCAATCGTTATCTTGCGCGGCTGATGTCAGGCAAGTTTTATGCGGCAGCCAAGAACATGGGTAAATCGGTTTTGCCGCCCTCCATGTTTGAGATTGCCAAACGTTTTGAAGAGCACGCCAAAGGCATGTTGGTACCGGCAACACTCTTCGAAGAATTCGGTCTCAATTACATCGGCCCTATCGACGGGCATGATCTTGATTCGCTGATACCCACGCTGCAAAATCTGAAAAATCTCGACGGTCCTCAGTTTTTGCATGTGGTCACGAAAAAAGGTCAGGGCTACAAGATGGCCGAGGCCGATCCTGTGCTCTATCACGGCCCCGGTAAATTCAATCCCACTGAAGGCATCAAGCCCGTCGCTGCCAGCAAGATGACCTACACGCAAGTGTTCGGCGACTGGCTTTCGGACATGGCAGCCATCGACGAGAAGCTGATTGGTATTACGCCGGCCATGCGCGAAGGCTCGGGCATGGTGAAGTTTGAACAGAAATATCCGGAGCGTTATTACGACGTTGGTATCGCCGAGCAGCATGCGGTCACCTTTGCCGCGGGTCTGGCCTGTGAAGGACTCAAGCCGGTCGTAGCAATTTATTCCACTTTTTTACAGCGCGGTTACGACCAATTAATTCACGACGTCGCCTTGCAAAATCTGGATGTGACATTTGCACTCGATCGCGCTGGACTAGTCGGCGCTGATGGTGCAACCCATGCCGGCAATTACGATATGGCCTTCTTGCGGTGCATACCGAATATGGTGGTGATGGCAGCGAGCGATGAAAACGAATGTCGCCAAATGCTGACAACGGCTTATCGCTATGCTGGCCCGGCGGCAGTGCGCTATCCGCGTGGTGCTGGCGCAGGCGTCGCAGTGGCGCCTGAACTCACGGACATCCCGTTGGGTAAAGGCGAGATTCGTCGCAAGGGTAAGCAGGTCGCGCTGCTGGCATTTGGCACCATGGTCGCGCCAGCATTGCAGGCGGCCGAGAAACTCAATGCCACGGTTGCGAATATGCGCTTCATAAAGCCGCTTGATGCAGCGCTCGTGGCTGAGCTGGCCGCAAGCCATGATTTGCTGGTGACAATCGAAGAAGGTTGCGTGATGGGTGGTGCAGGTTCAGCGGTGGCCGAGGCGCTCGCTGCAGCAGGAATCGTCAAGCCGCTGCTGCAACTGGGGTTGCCTGATCAATTCATCGATCACGGCGATGCGCAACAATTGCTCGCGCAATGCGGATTGGATGGTGACGGTATTGCCCACGCAGTTGTGCAGCGCCTCGGATCCGATGAACTTAGATTGGTTGTCAACAATTCGTAAAAAATTGCATCGCTTTTTTTTAAAGCAGTAATAAAAACGACGATGCGGCATCGTCAGACTGCTGAAGAATTTCCGCTTTTCGGAAGCGAGGTTCTTTTCGCACAATGACGAATTTTGGGAAGTCGTTTGCGTTTGTGTGTTTTTTAATATTTCTTTCGAAACGCCAACGCCCCTCCCGCTAGCAATGACTTGGGTCCTCGCAATCAGCAAAGCGAATAAAACCGTGCCACCATCAGCGCGATCTTCACGTCATCTGAGTCCCTTGTCTCGATGATGTCAAACTCAGTCATACCATCGTCGTTAGTTTGTTTGATATCCGTGTGCTATTCAAGAGAGTCTGCGCGGTCGTCAGGTGGTCGCATTGCAAGGCCCACATCCGCGGTGTTCTGCCATTGTTGTCGGCGATGTTGACGTCGGCGCCATTGTTAATAAGTTCTTTCACGACATCGTCTTTGCCGTTGGCTGCTGCGAGGATAAGGGCACTTGCGCCGTCGGAGTTTTTAGTATCGATGTAAATGCCCTTTGCGCTCAGCAAAATCTGAATGGTCGTCAGATGGCCATGTTGAGCTGCTGACATCAACGGTGTCCAGCCATTGTTGTTGGCGGCGTTGACATTGGCGCCTTTGTTAATGAGCGCCCTCGCGGCTTCGTCGTTGCCCTTGGTTGCTGCGATGATAAGGGCAGTTTGTCCGAATTGGTCTTTAGCATCGATGTCAATGCCGGGCGCGCTCAGCAAAGCCTGTACGATCTGCAGGTGACCAATTGCAGTTGCGCTCATTAGCGGTGTCCAGCCATTGTTGTTGGCGGCGTTGACATTGGCGCCTTTGTTAATGAGTGCTTTGGCGACATCGTCTTTTCCTTGAGTTGCTGCGATGATAAGGGCATTTAGGCCATCAGTTTTTTTCGCATCGATGTCAATGCCCCGCGCACTTAGCAAAGCCTGTACGATCTGCAGGTGACCACATACAGTTGCGACCACTAGCGGTGTCAAGCCATTGTTGTCGGCGGCGTTGACATTGGCGCCTTTGTTAATGAGTGCTTTAGCGACATCGTCTTTGCCTTGGGTTACTGCGATGATAAGGGCAGTTTGGCCGTATTGGTCTTTAGCATCCATGTCAATGCCGGGCGTGCTCAACAAAGCCTGTACGATCTGCAGGTGACCACGTTCAGTTGCGCTCATTAGCGATGTCCAGCCAAGCAAGTTCCTGACGTTGACATTGGCGCCTTTGTTAATGAGTGCTTTAGCGACATCATCTTTGCCGTTGATTACTGCGAGCATCAAGGCAGTTGTGCCATTGAGGTTTTTAGTATCGATGTCAATGCCCTTTGCGCTCAGCAAAGTCTGAATGGTCGTCAGATGGCCATTTTCAGCAGCGAACATCAATGGTGTCCAGCCATCGTTTGTCTTGGCGTTGACATTGGCGCCTTTGCTAATAAGCGCCTTCGCGGCTTCGTCTTTGCCGTTGGCTGCTGCGACCATCAGGGCATTGAAGCCATCATTATTTTTCGCATCGATGTCAATGCCCTGCGCGCTCAGTAAAGCGTGCATGGTCATCAGATGGCCC
>JACCDK010931787.1_pt1 | contig 26707 bp, 26 predicted proteins | sample 7445871 | NCBI WGS metagenome assembly JACCDK01 (sample SAMN15323436, study PRJNA562643) | freshwater metagenome | isolation source: river surface water | place: USA:Blue River Watershed | collected 2017-08-15 | reverse complement strand
TCAAGTGATGACGGAATTTCTTCGAGTCTTCCTTGCGCCGCAAAGTCACCACGAATTTGATCACCATAATCTGCCATCGCATCATGAAAATTATCGGCCGCTTTTGTAAGTGCATCGGCTAATTTGCCCGGCATATGTTTGCGCGCCATTGCCGCTGCGCGAATTACGCGGGTAGATGTGAGCTCTTCAGTCACCGCCTGCGTTGTTCGATCCATAAACTCGTGGGCTTCATCCAAGATCACAGCATCGCGCTCGGGCAAGATCGGATGCGAATCAACGATCTCGATCGCAAGCAAGGTGTGGTTGGTGACAACTACGTCAGCAGTCTGCGCTTTGGCTTTGGCAAGAGCAGCAAAACATTGCGAACCGTAATTGCAAACATCAGCACCTACGCATTCACGCCCCGAAAGTGAGTTAGCCGCCCAGACGCGACGATCGACATCAGGGGCATCATCGCGATCACCTGATACGCCCGGCGTCTTAGCCCAAGCATGTAATCGCTTTGCATCTTTTTCGAGATAACTAACTTCGAGCAGAACTTCGCCATCGGGATCTGGCTCATCGGTATTCATCTTCTGCAGACAAACGTAATTTCCTACGCCTTTATATATTCCATAGGTAATTTCGCGCCCCAACTCTTTTTCAAGGGCCGGAACAACTGCAGGTAAATCGCGTTCGACTAACTGCCGCTGCAAAGCCAAAGTTGCGGTTGCGATCAATACTTTGCGGCCATGTACAAGGGCGGGAACTAAATAAGCTAAAGATTTTCCGGTACCAGTGCCGGCCTGCACCATTAAGTGATGGCGATCGGTTAGTGCATTGGCAACCGCTTCAGCCATTTCGATCTGGCCTTCACGAGGGGCTCCCCCAATAGCGGCGACTGCAGCATCGAGTGCAGAACGCACTTTGGCTGATAAATCACTCATATTTATAGTCCAATCCCCATGGGGCACAGTAGCGAAAATCAGCGACAGCTCAGCGATAGTCAGCGCGAATTAAATCGTATAGGATTTGGTAATTACGAAAGGTAGGCGTGATTTGACTAAGAAGAATGTGAAACGCCAGTTTCCGAAAGTTAGTGAGCTCGCGCCACTATTGAAGTTTGCCCTTCCATCGCTGCCATCTCGCAAGAAGCGTTTATCTAAAGCGATCACGATCTGGGATCTGCGCACAATTGCAAAACGTCGTACACCAACTGGACCTTTTGATTACACCGATGGCTCTGCCGAATCCGAATTAACTTTAGATCGCGCCCGTCGCGCCTTTCTTGATTTGGAATTTCGTCCCAATATTTTGCAAGATGTTTCACAGGCTTCTCTTGAATGTGAAGTCCTAGGAGAAACTTTTTCTATGCCGGTGGGTATTGCGCCAACTGGCTTTACCCGCATGATGCATACCGAAGGCGAAATCGCTGGTGCACGTGCCGCTGCAAAATTTGGAATCCCCTTCTCACTTTCTACTTTAGGCACAACCACAATTGAAGATGTTGTTGCAGCTTCCCCTGGCGGCACAAACTGGTTTCAGCTCTATATGTGGAAGGACCGCGATGCCAGTATGGAGTTGGTTCGCCGTGCGCAAGACGCTGGAGTTAAGAATCTTCTTCTCACTGTAGATGTTCCTGTTGCCGGTGCACGTCTGCGCGATGTTAGAAATGGTTTGACCGTTCCGCCTCGATTAACTGGCAAGACCTTGATTGATGCGATGCCTCGCCCAGAATGGTGGATAAACTTCTTAACAACTCCGGCGATCACCTTTGCAACTATGAAGAATTGGAAAGGCACAGTTGCGGAGCTCCTTGACTTCATGTTCGACCCAACGATGACTTTCGAAGATCTAAAGTGGATTCGCAAACAATGGGATGGCCAGCTAACAATTAAAGGTATTCAAACCGTTGAAGATGCGAAAAAGGCCGCTAAATATGGCGCCGATGCCATTATTTTGTCGAACCACGGTGGTCGCCAATTAGATCGTGCCCCAGTTCCATTGCATCTATTAGTCGATGTGAAGAAAGAGCTGAAGAAAGATCTCGAAGTACATCTTGATACCGGCATCATGCATGGCGCAGATATTTTGGCTGCGATTGCCTTAGGCGCAGATTTCACCTACATCGGCCGCGCATATTTATACGGCCTTATGGCAGGCGGCCAAGAAGGCGTAGAACGAGCACTGACTATCTTGCGCACTGAAATGGTTCGCAATATGAAGTTGCTCGGGGTTAGCTCACTTGCAGAACTTGAACCAAAGCACGTTCGTCTCTTGCCAACCCATGCTGGGCTCGGCTCATTACCTGGAGGAAATAAATGAAGATCGCACGTATCGGAGCCGCAGGTAGCGAAAAGCCAGTAGTCGTAGATGGAGATCAGGCGATCGATGTTTCATCACTTGTAAATGACTGGAACCGCACCGAACTGGAAAACGGTGGTTACGAGAAGGTTGCTAAAGCAGATCTTTCAAAACTCCCCCGCACTTCACTTGCCGGCGTTCGCTACGGTTCCCCAGTTGCTCGTCCAACCAAAGTGATCTGTGTTGGACTTAACTACATCGGCCACATCGCTGAAACTGGTGCAGATACGCCTAAGGAACCAGTGATTTTTATGAAGGCTCCAGATTCAGTAGTCGGACCAAATGATGACATCGTTATTCCACCTAATAGCACCGCTACTGATTACGAAGTAGAGCTTGCGATTGTTATCGGAAAGCGCGCGCTTTACTTAGATTCACCAAAGGATTCCGCATCTCACATCTTGGGTTACACAATTTCGCAAGATGTTTCCGAGCGTCACTGGCAGATCGAACGTTCTGGCCAATGGGTAAAGGGAAAGTCATTTCCAACATTTAACCCAATCGGTCCAGTCATCGTTTCTGAAGATGCCATTGATGCCCATAACTTGCGCCTTTGGTGTGAAGTAGATGGAGTTATGAAGCAAGATTCCAATACCAATGACTTGTTATTCGGTATCGACCATATCGTTTGGTACATCAGCCAATTTATGGAGCTCTTTCCAGGCGATGTTATTAATACCGGAACTCCTTTTGGCGTGGGACTTGGATTTAAGCCACCGGTTTACTTGCACGGTGGACAGAAGGTTCGCACTGGTATCGACGGAATTGGTGAGATCCACAATAACTGCGTGGATTACACGAAGTAAATTACTTCGGCAGATCAAAGATCGCGAGCGTGCTGGTAAAGCCGCCATCGATCTGAATATCTGTACCTGTTACAAAATCTGATGCGCTAGATGCGAAGTATGTTGCGATACCTGCAAAATCTGCAGACGATCCCCAACGCCCTGCTGGTGTGCGCGATAAGACATGTTCTTGTAAACCTGGCACTGCACGAGTCACCGATGTCATCTCTGTAACTATCCAACCCGGCAAAATGGTATTTACCTGAATATTGTCGGCGCCCCAAGCAGCCGCTAGTGACTTACCGAGTTGAACGACCGCTCCTTTGGTTGCAGAGTAAACCGGGGCAACGCCCAGACCTTGCACGCTAGTAAGCGAACCGATCAAGATGATCTTGCCTCCCCCGCGTTTTTTCATCTCGGGATAAACCAATTGCGCACAATGAAAAACTGCCTTGAGATTTACATCGATAATCTCATCAACGATTTCGTCTGTGTACTCCTCTGGTCGCATTCGGATATTTACTCCGGCATTAGCGATCAAAATATCGATCCCGCCAAAATCTTTAACAGTAGCCGTAGTTGCATCTTCTAATTCCGCCATTGATTTAACATCGACCTCGTAAGACTTTGCACTAACGCCCATTGCAGAAAGTTCGGCGACTGCTGCGGCGCTCTTTTCGTGACTGCGCGCCCAGATCGCAATCGAGGCACCAGCGGCAGCTAGCCCTTTCGCGCAACCCAATCCAATGCCACCGTTGCCGCCACTTATTACAGCGACTTTTCCGGTGAGATCAAAGAGTTGGTTAGAGGTCAACGGAAACGCCTGAATCCATTGACTTATAAAGCGCTTCAACCATCTTAAGAGTTCCGATGTTGTCTGCAACAGAAGCGCGCAGTGGTGCGCCTGTTGAGATCGCATCCATTACTGAACCCATTGTTCCGATAAATGCATCAGGGAACCAACGGGTTGTAACCGGATATGGCATCCAGCCATCAGTTGGTACAACATGAGAATTTACTTCCAAGGTATCTACGCGACCACTTGGATAGTCATAGAGCAAGCCGAGAGTTCCGCGAATCGAACCTTTATCGCCATCAATTCGATATTCGGCGTAGTTGTCGCCACCGCGGTTTACGTGATTGGCGTGTACTAAGGATGTTACGCCGCTGCTGTAAAGCGCAGTCGAAATGGTGCGAGTTTCACCTTTAGGGAATTGTCCAGCGGTGCGTCCTGCTGCGCAGAAGACAGTCTTAGCATCACCTAAGAACCAGCGGATTAGATCGTGATAATGAATTGAATGCAGCATTACCTCAAGTCGCTCGAGATCCTTCGCCCATGGCCAAAGCTCCCAAGGGGTAATTAGATTTACATTGATTGAAAAGTTGCTAACAGTTCCGATCCAACCAAGTTCAACCATCTTATGTGCCGCAGCAACGCCTTCTTCAAAACGTAGTTGCTGGTTTACCGCTGCAATGATTCCGGCATCTTTTGCCTGTTTTACCATCGCCTCACCTGCGGCAAAAGTTGTCGCAAATGGTTTCTGCGCCAAGATATGTTTCTTTGCTGCCGCAATTTGCGCAAATATTTCTGGCTGCGCCGCAGCCGGGACAGCGATATCAACGATCTCTACCTTTGGATCGGCCAAAAGTTCTGCCAGAGTTTTGTAGACGGTAGGAATCCCATGGCGCTTGGCAACATCTTGCGCTTTGGCATGATCGGTATCAAAGATCGCAACAACTTCTAAACCAGCCTTTGTATAGGCAGGAAGGTGTGCGCCATCAACGATTCCACCAGCGCCGCAAATGCCTATTTTTCGGCGATTTTCCGGCTTTACTTCGAGCTTTACCGCCTCGGCGACTTCACGAAATTGCTCGATCATGGTTGCTCCTTACCTTCGGCCTTGAGATTTTCTGCCTGAGAAGTTCTATAAAGAACAGTCTGCAAGTGCTCGGTATATAAAACCAACTCTTCATTATCGGCTCTAAAGATTTCGTAGCTGACTTTAAAGAGACCCATATTTTCGTACTTAGGAGTCTTCTCTAAGAGAGTGCGCATGCCATAAATAGTGTCGCCAATAAAAGTTGGCTTGATAAATCGCAACTTGTCATAACCGTAGCTAAAGGTGTTGACATTGTTATGCGCAAAGAGGCCAAGGCCGTAGCTAAAGACCATCGCTCCTGGAACTAACCGCTTTTTAAATAATCCGTGTTCGCGCGCCCAAATATCGTCACCAACATAGGGATGCATATCTAAGACGAGTGAGTTAAATAGCATTACCTCACCCTCAGAGATCGTGCGGCGAAGCGAACGGTCAACTTCTCCTACTTGGTAATCCTCATAGAGCTTTACATCCTGATTCCAGATCGGAATTTCATAACGTGCCTGTGGGTCTGGATTTGGATTCTTCATATCTACTCCTCTAATATTCCGAACTCTTTGCGAATCTTCTCGGTATCTTCGCCAACATGTGGTGCGCCTTTAGAGTGTTTAACCGTCTTTCCATCAATACGCATTGGTGAGCGAGTTGTTGGAATCGTGATCTGCGATCCATCTTTTCCGGTGCGCTCGGTCTTTTGCACCATATCTATTGCGCTAAATCCTTCGTGCGCAACTAACTCGGGCAAGGTCAATACAGGGGCACACCAGATATCTGCGGCATCTAAAATCTCCAGCCAATGATCGGTCTCTTGCGTTGCAATCTTTGTGCTCAACGCTTTCATAATCGCCTCTTGATCGCTCCACCATGATTTTGGATCCTCATACTGATCAAGATCTACGCCCAGCAGTTTCCCGAGCGCAGGTATTGGCGTCATAGCGATCGCTAAATAGCCGTTTTTAGTTGGATAAAGGCCATATGGCGCAGGTAGAAACGCATGCGCCGAATTACCTGCTCCGCGATTTACAACCACATTTGGATCGAAGAGATTGGCAGAGATTAATTCAAATTGCAGATCCAGCATTGATTCAAGCAGACTCGATTCAACCATTCCGCCCTTACCGGTGCGTTCCCTGCGCAAAAGTAGCGCCATAACACCTGAAGCTAGATGTGTTGAAGTAAAGATATCTGCAACTGCAAGACCAACTGGAACAGGTGGATCGCCGGCGCGACCATTTAACCAAGGAAGTCCCGAGATGCTTTGTGCCAATAAATCTTGGCCAGGGCGATCTTTAAATGGACCTTCAGCGCCATAACCCGTTGCACTGCCGTAGATAATCTTGGGATTAACTTTCTTGACATCTTCATAACCAAGTCCCAGTCGTTCAATTACGCCCGGACGGAAGTTTTGAATAATTACATCGGCTTCCTTAACCAACTCCCAAACTTGGGCAAGTCCTTCAGAGTTCTTGAGGTCAGCCGCAAAGCTCTCTTTATTTCGATTCATAATATGGAAAGAGAGAGTGTCGCCATCTGTTTCCAACCCAGCAAAAGCCAAGGTGCGGCCAATATCTCCGGTACCGGGACGTTCAATCTTTATTACACGCGCTCCCATATCGGCAAGGCGCATCGCTGCAACTGGACCAGCCAGAAACTGCGAGAAATCTAAAACCAATATGCCATTTAGCGGCAGATCAGATTTATCTAGTGGAGCTTTAGTCGACATGGAAAACTTCCGGTATTGCCGCCCACCATTCACCATCAGCGCGATCAGCTACTGGTGATTGAAGTGGCTTGCAGACATCCCACCATTTCTGCGTCATTGGATCTTCCGCCATCTTCGCCATATCGGCATCGAAATCTGTTCCAATATATTCAAAGTATGAGAAGAGAAGTTCGCCATAACGATAGATAGAGTAATTACGGATATTGCACTCGTAGATCTTGGCCAATACATCGGGCCAAACATCAGCGTGTAAACGCTCATATTCCGCGCGGTTTTCCGGCTTCATACCGATTACTGAGGCATAACGTGTCATGACTTCTCCTTAACCCAACTTGTAGAAAGCTTTAGCAGTTTTATGGCGCATCCAGGCTTGCTCTTCGGCGCTAAAGTGCGAAATGACTTCGACTTGAGCCTGCCAAATTTCGGCGTAGTTATTGCCAAGAACAATCACTGGCCAATCTCCGCCCATCATGACGCGCTCTGCTCCGTAAGTCTTCACCATAAAGTCAACGTATGGTTTCCAATCAGCAACGGTCCAGTTTGCAAGGTCTGAAGCGGTATTAAGGCCAGATAACTTCGCATAAACATTTGGGAACGCTGCTATTTCTGCCATTGATGAGGCCCAAGGCTCCATCTCTTTTGCCGCGATAGGTGGCTTAGCAAAGTGATCGACGACGATCTTCATATTTGGAAACTTCTTCGCCAAGGTAACTACGTTCTTAGTGTGCTCAGGTTTAATTGAGACATAATCAAAACTTAAACCCGCTTTTTCTACCAGCGCTAGAGTTTCAAGGACTACCGGGCGGGTAATCCAGGCATCATCGGATTCGTACTTTGGATTTGAATAATCATGAGTCAGATTGCGAACGCCTTTGAAATAGGGGTTCTTCTTAAAGGTTTCGATAGCAGCACGCGCTTCGTTTGGACGATCAAATGGAATCCACCCAACTACGCCTTGAACAAAATTAGAATTAGCTGCAACATCCAACATGTATAAAGTATCTTCATATGTGTCGGCGGCTTGCACGAGTACTGAACTAGTAACTCCAGATGCCGGAATTTCAGGGGCAAGTCTTTCAGGGGTGAAATCGTCGTAGAGCGGACCGTATTCTGGTGCGATCCAAGAATATGCGCGCTCACTCATTACCCAGAGATGTTGATGGGTATCGATTAGTTCATTAGACATTGCTATCTCCTTTTTCTCTAGTTACAGAACGCCGTAGGCATTCCATACCTCTCGTACGCTCTTACCGGCTAAAAGATCCTTTAAAACGCTCTTTTCAGTGGCTGCTCGCGCATTCGCAAGTTCGGTTACTTTCTCCAAATGTTGCGCTGGAACTACGACAATCCCATCGGCATCGGCGATTACTCCATCGCCCGGATTAACTTCAACTCCCCCGCATGTAACTGTGGCTCGCATCGATTTAATTCGCATACGTCCTTTGTAATCATAAGGACGAGTTCCGTATCCAAATGCGGGAAATTCCAAACCAACTATCTGTTCGGTATCGCGCAAAGGTCCGTCAGCAACGACACCTGTCCCGCCGCGGCCTTTAGCTGCTGCGGAAAATAGCTCGCCCCAGAATGCAGATAGCGCATCTCCGCCAGTTGCTACAACTGCGACTTCGCCCGTCTTTAAAGTATCTAGAAAATCGATTCCATCACCATAGGGATCTTTTTGGTCGTATTCGCTATCGGCCACAAAGTGCACTGTGGCCGCTAGACCAACCGCGCGCATATTTGGGCGCAACGATTTTATATGAACCGACATCGCATTATTTCGAATACCAATTACATCAAGTGAGTCAGAGATCATTGCACTACGAACACGCGTATCTAAATTCCAGGTCATTTCTTCTTCTCCACCATGTAGACGTGGACAAAGGCGATTACTGTTTCGCCGCGTTGATTGGTAACAGTTACTTGTTCATCTACTAAGCCAAATTCGGCAGCGCGCTTGGCATGCTCACGCTTTCCGACAATTTCAGCTTTTGAAGTAATGGTGTCGCCGATAAAGACCGGTGAGATAAAGCGAACTCGATCATAGCCGTAGCTAAAGGCGACTTCATTGATCTCACCGGCAAGCGCGCCAACAGCAACGCTTAAAATTAAAGTGCCATGCGCAACGCGTTGCCCAAATTCTTGAGTCTTGCACCATTCAGCATCCATATGGTGCGGATAGAAATCACCAGTCTGTCCGGCATGAGTGACGATGTCGGCCTCAGTGATTGTGCGACCCACGCTGGTGCGCGATGAGTTGATTTCGTAATCCTCAAAGTAAAGTTTCACGGCGTCTATTCCTTTACATATTTCTCATAGGTGGCAGCGATCTCTGCAACTACGCTCGCATTTACCTGCTTTGAAGTCAATGCGCGATGAATCACAAGTGAACTTTGGAACTGAACATCTGGCCAACCGAGAACACGAGGGCGGACCCAAGCGCGCTCTAAAGTGCGCAACGTGTTACGGAAGAAGTTAAGAGTGTGGTCATTGAGAGGACCGTTCTTCCAAGCTGCCAAATTTCCAGGTTGTCCGCCGGCTAAGCCGTAAGTTGTTGCTTGAATCTCTGGCATCGAAAGCAATATCGCTGCAGTGGCTGCGGCTCGCGGATTCTTGGATTTACTTGAGATCGCAACGCCAGCGCCGCCTAACTGTGAACCAGTTGCTTGGCCGTCGAAAGATGGAAGATCTTCATAAACTAAACGGTGCTTTCTAAATCCTGCGTGAGAATAATTGCTGTAGCCATACATACAGATGCCATAGGCATATGTATCTTCCCCGCTTAACCTTTCGGCAATATCAATGGGATTATTGGTTGCGCAAAAATCAGGCACCAACGCAGAAAGTTCGATCATAAATTCCAAAACTTCCAGCGCAACGCCCTGATTTATAAATTCTTTACTCGCAGTAAGCGGTGCACCTTTCTGTGCCATAAGAGTTGCAAAGGTGCTGAAGGCATCTACCGGTTTATGTGGCCAAAGGAGTTTTCCGTTTCGCGCCAGATTAAAAACATCGCTCCAGAAAATCGGAGCGCCATCAGCTTTATCGGGACGATAGGCACTTACTTGCGCCGCAGTGTCGATCGCTAAGGCCCAGTGCTTTCCTTGATATTTATATGATGCGTGTGATTGGCCAACACTTGTGCGTGAAAGTAGCTCCATCTGCTCAGGCGTTGCTAAATCTTCTAAAGCGATTACTGCACCTGCATGAACCGCATCAGGCACATGTGGGTGATCGATAATCATGAGATCGTAATTTTCATAGAACTCAGAGATGTGCTGATCGCCGAAGGCAAGAAGTGATCGGGCATCCCATTTAACCGAGATATCGCAGCGCTCTTGCAACAGATCGTTTGAGTTAACGACTGAGTCAAGACCGCGCGGGTGATCCCACGTCATTCCAGTTAATTGGGTGGTCATTGTTAAGCGCCAAGTACCTTATTTATCTCGGCAGCAACCCATTTACGGATGTTGATTCCTTCGTCAATATATTTGCCATAGTTAAAGAATCCGTGAATCATGCCTGGGCAATCTTTATATGCAACTGGCACTCCGGCCGCTTTCAGCTTCTCTGAATAGTCGATGCCATCTTGGCGCAAAACGTCATATTCGGCGGTGAACATAACCGCTGGCGCTAAACCTGAATAATCCTTAGCGGAATGCGGCACTGCATATGGATTATTGCGATCTGCGGGGCCATTTAAATATTGCTCCCATAGCCAATTCATACCGCGTTGGGTCAACCCATAACCATCTGCGTTAGGTACATCTGCAGTATCTACATATTGCGGACTGTTGCATGGATAGATCAGTAGTTGGTAGGCCAACTTAATTCCGCGATCGCGAGCAGCTAGCGCAACTGCCGATGCCAGGTTTCCACCGGCGCTGTCTCCGCCAACACCAATTTTCGCGGAGTTGATATTTAACTCTTCAGCGTTAGCAATCACCCACTGCAAACCTTCATAGCAATCATTAAAAGGAATAGGGAATTTATGTTCTGGAGCTTTTTGATAGTTAATGGATACGACAACTGAATTAGTCATAGTTGCCAAAGCCGCGCACTGCGCATCGTATTTACCGACATAGTTAACGACCCAGCCACCACCGTGGAAATAAACCAGACCGTTAAATGGACCAACGCCAGCTGGTGTGTAAACCTTGATGTAAGTATCGGCTGTAGTTGAGGTAAAGAAGCGATGATCGATACGAACTGATGGATCTAGCGGCCCAGAAAGATCTGGTTCGCCATGTGAACCACTGCGAGCAACAAAGGCTCCGGCTTCAGAGATATCTGGCGCGTTAAACGATGCCATGCGATCTAGCAATGCTTTTGCTTGAGGATCTAGCGCCATCTTCAACCTATCTCTCTACAGAACTGCCGCAATTTTCTGCCAGATATCTTCTGGTAGATCCATATCTAAATTCTTTGCATTATTTAAAATCTCATCAGTACTACGGCAACCAATCAGCACGCATTTAACCGCTGGGTGGCGAAGTGGGAATTGCAGTGCTGCCGCAGTAAGAGGAATATTTTCCTTATCTAATACCGCTTTGATGCGCTGTGCTTTTGCCAAAATCTCATCCGATGCTGGTGCGTAATCAAAGGTCGCGCCTTTAACTGGGTTTGCCAAGATTCCTGAGTTGAGCACGCCCGCTGCCACGATGTCGACACCGCGTTCTAACGCAGCTGGCAGAAGGTCTGAGAGAGCTCGTTGATCAAGGAGCGAGTAGCGCCCGGCAATTAAAACTAAATCGATATCGGTCTCTTTAATCAAGCGCGCCGGGGTTGCAGATTGATTCATGCCAACACCAATCGCATTAATGATTCCTTTATTGCGCATTTTTAAGAGCGCGGGAAATGATTCACGAATAGCGGCATCGGCATTGTCATCGGGATCGTGGATCATCAAGATATCAACGCTATCTAGCTCTAAACGTTCGAGGCTTGAACGAAAAGATTTTTCTACTCCATCTTCTGAGAAATCAAAGAGTCTGGTTACCGAAGTGTCCGTATCCGCAAAATCGGGTTCTGCTTCGTATTCAGTTGGAACTAGCAGGCGACCAATTTTGGTTGAGATTTCAAAGCTAGTGCGGAGTCTGCCCTTTAGCGATTTTGCCAAACGGCGTTCGGCAGTTCCTTTTCCGTAATGCGGTGCCGTATCTATGTAGGTAATTCCGTTACTTAACGCGCACTCAATTGCAGCATCACATTCTTCTTGTGACATGGATGTGTAGAGTCCGCCGAAAGTGGCGGTCCCCAAACCCATCTGAGAGATTTCGAGTCCGGTTCTTAACTGAACTCGATCGTTGTGAGCCATGGTCGTCGTTCTCTACTTTCTGAGAACTACTCCTTAATTGAGCCAGAGAGCATGCCGCGAACCAGACGCTTCTGTGAGAACAAGAAGACGATCATGATTGGCAGAGCGATCAATACGCCGGCTAGTGCGATCTCAGGCTTTCCAACTGGAACAGAGGTCGCGCCTACAGCTGGGTTAATCGCTGGTGTTGAGTAGAACAAGAAGCCCATACCAATTGGCAAGGTGTAGTTCTCACTCGAAGGAAGCAAGATGTAGGGCAAGAAGTAGTTTGCCCAGTTGCCGATAAATGCGAAGAAAGCCAGCAGCGAGATCAGTGGCCCAGATAGCGGCATACAGATCTTTAGATACAACTGGAAGTCATTACATCCATCTAGGCGTGCAGATTCATATAACTCTTTAGGAATCGTTGTTGAGTAATAGATGTAAGACAAAAACGCACCGAATGGATAGAGCGATGAAACCAAGATTACGGAAATTGGCTTATCCATCAACGAGAGCTTGTCCATAAGTACGAAGACCGGAACAACTAATGCCATTGGTGGAACCAACATCGTGATCAAAGTTGAGATTAAGAAGGTGCGCTTAAATTTGATATTTGATGCGGTCAGTACGAATCCCGCAAGCGATGCGGTAATAGTTGCGATCACAACGATAGATCCGGTGTACCAGATCGAGTTCCAAGCCCACTTTGCGATTACGCCATCATCGAAGTACTGCAGATTCTTCCAGGCATCGATATAGCCAGAAAGGGATCCAAACATAAGTGGATTCTTATTTGAGAGATCCGCATCAGTCTTGGTTGGCGCGAGCAAGAGCCAGATCATTGGCACCAAGCTGACAACGGCAAAGAAGATAAGGAATGCATTTACAAAAAATGCTGCGACTGGATTTTCTTGACGCAGCTTGTAAGCGCGGCGGTTGATCTTAAGTAGTGATGCCATGGTTTATTCCGCCTTTCGCTTTCCTGAGACTTCTGCTTCTTCGAACATATCTGTCTTGAAGATAACTAAGAGAGCGCCAAGCAAGCTCGGAATCAACAACATCAAGGAGAGTGCAGAAGCGCCACCAAAGTCACCGGCTGTAAAGGCGAGCTCGAATGAGAGCTGATCAAGTGACCATGATTCCGCGATACCTGCATAAACGCCGGTATTAAGCAGTTGCGGTTCAACGAAGAGCTGCAGACCACCGGCAAAGATGAGCACACCCATATAGATGATGTACTTCTTGATAAGAGGTAACTTGATACGCCAACCAAGTTGAAAGGCTGAGCAACCATCCATGCGTGCTGCTTCGATAATTTCCTGTGAGAGAGATTGCAATGAACCGTACTGAATCAAGATCCAGTTTCCAGCAACCGCAAAGAAAGCCATAATCGCAAAAAGCCAGGTGAGGTTCTTGGTCTGCCAAATATCTTCTGACTTTTCAATTCCCAGCCCGTTGAGTACTGACTTAATTGGACTAAGGGTTGGGGCAAAAATTACATACCAAACCAGAACAGCAACCGCACCCGAGATAGAGGCCGGCACGATGTAAGAAAGGCGAAGCCACCTCTTCCATTTGCTTGGGTTCATATCGAGCATGAGTGCAACTGCGATAACGAAGACAGTTGTAAGTGGAACATAAATCGCCATAAAGCCGAGAACGTGCTTTAGCGCTGGCAAGAATCTAAAGTCTTGCAAAACAATTTTAAATGCATCCCAGCCACCATCAGGATTTACGCGGGATTCGGATGGAACTTCGAGTATTGCCATAATGATCGGGATGACGCCAAAGACTACGAGTAGGGCCATATACGGAAATAACATCGCATACATTGCGATATTGCTACCTAGTTTCTTTTTCTTTGCCATTTAATCCCCCGAATTAATTTAAATCTACTTTAGGTAAGAACCAGGTTGGCCACTTAAGTGACCAACCTGGTTCTTTATCCCTTTTGAGGTATTACTGATAGAGCTTTACTTCAATCAGCTAGAAGTAACCTTGTAACCAAGTTGCTTAGCAAGGTTGCTTGCATAAGTAGCGAAGGCATCGAGTGCAGCTTGTGCATTCTTCTGCTTCTTCAACTCGTTAGAGAAGGTACCTTCCATAGCGCCGTTGGTGTCATAAGAAACTGGCTTCTCACCTGAGAAGATCTTCTTTGACTGTTCCAACATTGCTGGATATGGATTTGCTGAGTAGTACTTGTCGGCTGAGATAGCAGCCTTCCAAAGTGCATTTCCCTTTTGTGAAGCTGGGAATGTTGGAGCGCCCTTTGAACCATCTGGGTTAGCAACATCTACGACGTTGCGCTTGTCGCTAACCATGAAGATTGCAAATGCGAGTGCTTCCTTTGGATACTTAGAATGTGGAGATACGGTGTAAATTCCGCCGCCCCATTCGCCTGAGTAGTTAACCTTTTCGCCGGCCCACATTGGCATTGGTGCAGCAGTGATCTGACCTGCTGGAACTGCCCATGATGAAGCTGGACGGATTACGAATTCACCGAACCATGATGGTCCGATAGTCATGACAACCTTGTTGGCCTGTCCATAATCCTTGATAAAGTCAGCATCCCAAGGAGCTGAAGTCGACATAACGCCGGATTCGATCATTGGCTGCAAGAGTGCGGTTGCACGTGTGCACTTAGGTGACTTAGGTGCAATTTTTACAGCTGTTGCAGATGTTGCCTGGTTAACAGGGCACTGTGATGGCCATAGGAATGAAGAGTAAACACCCTGCGCACCTAGAGCACCTAGTGAATAACCTGGGTGGTTCTTTGCAATATCTGCACCGATCTTTGCGAATTCATCCATTGTCTTAGGGACTGTGTACCCGAAGTCCTTCATCAGCTTTGTATTTACCCAAAGTACGGTCTGTGCAAGGTCATTCTTGACGCAGTAGTACTTACCATCTGAACCCTTACACCACTGATTTCCTGCTTCCATATCTTTCCAGAATGATGCAGGTGCGTACTTATCAAGAGCAAGCGCGTTGCCTGCATCCTTTAGTACTGATACGTCATTTGGTGGACCGAATACAACATCTGGCCAACCCTTTTTAACACGGTTAAATAATGAAACTTTCTGTACGAGATCTGCCTGTGCGTGAAGTTCAACTTTCACATCAACAGTCTTCTTCATGATTTCTGCGTACAACTTAGCTCCTGGTAGACGCGGTGCATCTACCCAGATTGTGATTGAAGGCTTTGCTGCTTGCGCAGGCATCGCCATCACTGTTGTACCTGCAATTGCAAACGCACCAGCGATTGCAATTAGTGAGTACTTCTTCTTCAAGGTATCCCCCTTTTTGAGTCTGGCGCCAGCTCCTAGTTGCCGATCTGACCAGTTGCGGAAATACTAGGGGGGCAAATACTATTTCGTATAGTATTTCGAACATATCTTTTTGATATCTTTTTTAACGGCTCGGGAGAGGCTCAGCGTGAAAATCACCAACGTTGAAGTGATTTTGGAAGAGCGCCCAGGATGGACGCCCGCCTTTGTTTGGCGCGATCGAATTCCAGGTTCTGAAGGTTCGACTCTTGGCGCTTGGCTGGCCATCGAAACTGATGCTGGAATCACCGGCTTTGCCTCAACCAATCGCGGAGTAATTCTTAAGGATTATGTAGAAAGACGTTTTCGCCCAGAGCTAATCGGACAAGATCCACTGCAGCGCGAACACCTATGGGAGCGCGTTTGGGAGTTAGATCGCATCGAGCGCTTTGCACCGAACTTAACTCACTTAGTTGATGTGGCGCTTTGGGATATTGGTGGAAAGCAAGCCGGACTTCCAGTTCATCAATTACTTGGCGGATATCGCACCAAACTTCCTGCCTACGCATCAACCGTTACCTACTCTTCTATACCTGAATTTCTCGACATTGCAGATCAAGCACTCGCACTTGGTTATCCAATGATTAAGTTGCACGCCTTTGGAAGCGCCAAGAAAGATGCTGAACTTTGTCTGGCGCTACGTGATCATGTTGGTCCAGATATTGAATTGATGTATGACGGTTCTGCAGCCTTCGATCTGCAAGATGCGGTGTATCTAGGTCACGCTTTAGATGAAGCAAATTACCTTTGGTACGAAGAGCCAATGCGCGAATTTAGCGTTACTGCTTACAAGTGGCTTGGCGAAAGAGTTCGCGTTCCACTACTACTTGGTGAAGTAACCGATGGCTCACATATGAACGCTGGAGACTTTGTGGCAACTGGTGTTGCAACAAGTCTTCGCACTAGCACTTTCTTAAAGGGCGGATTTACCGGCGCTATGCGCATCGCACACTTAGCTGATGCCTATCACTTGCGCGCTGAAGTCCACGGAATGGGCTTAGAAAGTGCACATTTATGTATGGCAATTAAGAACACAACTGCTTACGAGTCTCTCGTTTGGGGCAACCCAATAAAGCGTGAAGCGCTCGTTAACGCTGACGGGCATGTCCATGCGCCAACTGCTCCAGGAGTTGGTTACGAGACTCTTTGGAAAGAAAATGGAATTCCTAAAGGCTTAGAGAAGTACGTGAAGTAATGACACAAATTACTGGAATAGAAACTTTCGACGTTCGCTTCCCTACATCTAAATCGCTAGACGGTTCAGATGCAATGAACCAAGACCCAGATTACTCTGGCGCGTATCTGCGAATTAATACCGATGCCGGTGTTCATGGCGATTCATTGGTCTTCACAATTGGCCGAGGCAATGAAGTACAACTGAAGGCGATTGAAATATTGTCTGAGAAAGTTGTTGGGCTAAACACTTCCGATGCTTTAGAAAATATTGGCGACATTGCACGTCAACTATCTGGTGATTCGCAGCTTCGTTGGCTCGGTCCTGATTACGGCGTTTTCCATATGGGCGCCGGCGGTGTTTTAAATGCGCTCTGGGATTTATTTGCCAAAGAGCGAAAGGTTCCGCTCTGGAAATTGCTTTCAGATTTAACTCCTCAACATATCGTAAATGCGATTGACTTTAGATATATAACTGATGCGCTGACCAAGCAAGAGGCGCTCGATATTTTAAATCGCCAAGTAGATTACAAGGCCGATAATGAAGCCAAGCTTCGCGCACACGGCGTTCCGGCTTACACCACCTCCCCCGGTTGGCTCGGCTACACAGATGAGAAGATGCTTAAACTCACGCAAGAAGCGATGGATCAAGGTTTTAAGCTTCTCAAATATAAGTGCGGTAAATCTTTAGAAGATGACCAAAGGCGCTTGCGTAAGGTGCGCGAACTAGTTGGCCCAGATTTTGCGATCGCCATTGATGCCAACCAAGTTTGGGATGTAAACGAAGCGATTACCTGGATCAATCAACTTAAAGAGTTTAAATTGCACTGGGTAGAAGAACCTACATCTCCTACCGATGTCGTTGGCCACGCCAAGATCGCCGCGGGGATAGCCCCAACTCGAGTCGCAACTGGCGAAATGGCTGGTTCACGCATCATCTTTAAGCAACTACTGCAGAGCAAAGGTTTTTCAGTAATGCAGATCGATGCCACGCGCGTTGCAGGCGTAAATGAGAATCTTGCAAATATTTTGATGGCGGCAAAGTTTGGAGTTCCGGTTTGTCCGCATGCAGGTGGGGTTGGCTTATGTGAAATGGTTCAACACCTTGCAATGTTTGATGCCGTTGCCGTAACAGGTCATCATCCAGGTCGTATCGTTGAATTTGTTGATCATCTGCATGAACATTTTGTTGTTCCAACTGATATACAGAACGGCAATTACCTGGCACCGTTATCACCTGGAGCGGGCGCTGAAATACATCAAGCAAGTATCGATGAGTTCAAATTCCCATCCGGGACATACTGGAAGAATGGAGCATAAGCATGAGCACTGAATTTAAAGGTCTCACTGCAGTAGTCACAGGAGCTGGTTCAGGTATTGGCCTGTCGGTGGCGAAGATGCTCTCGGAATCTGGGGCGAAGGTATTCGGTCTTGATCTAAGCGCCGGTGATATGGGTTCGCACGCCACATTTATTCCATGCGATGTTTCGGATCCATCAAAAGTTGCTGCGGCATTTAGCGAGATTGCAAAGTCAACCGATGTCATTGATATCTTGGCAAATAACGCAGGCGTTGGCGCAATTGGTTCAATTACCGATGCGAAAGAAGAAGAATGGACAAAAGTTTTCGGAGTAAACGTATTTGGAATCGGCCGCGTAAGTGCTGCGGCTATGCCGTTTCTCAAGAAGAGCAAGGTCGCATCAATTGTTAATACTTGCTCGATCGCAGCAACCGCCGGACTGCCACAACGCGCGGTTTATTCAGCAAGTAAAGGCGCAGTGCTTTCATTAACTCTTGCGATGGCAGCAGATGGAATTCCAGATAAGGTCCGCGTAAATTGCGTGGCGCCAGGAACTGCAGATACTCCTTGGGTTTCTCGCCTGCTTTCACAAGCAGCAGATCCTGCGGCAGAACGCGCTGCTTTGGAAGCTCGTCAGCCAATGGGCCGTTTAGTCAGCGCTGAGGAAGTTGCCAGCGCGATTCTCTATCTAGCGAGCCCACGCCAAGCGTCAACGACTGGAATAGTGCTCAGTGTTGACGGCGGTATGCAAGGATTACGCCTTCGCAAATAAGCGGTTTTTCAAAATCGCATCTGAATGAGGTGAGCCATGCCAGCTAAGAAGAGCGCATCTTCTCGCCCGGTTAAACGCGCACCTCGTCGTTCAGTTCTATCTGATGAAATCTACGAGATGATCAAAGCGATGATCTTTGATCACGAGATTGCTCCAGGCTCGCGAGTAAATATCGATGCACTTGCTGTGCAATTAGATGTATCCCAGACTCCGGTTCGCGAAGCGCTAGCTCGCCTAGAGTCTGATGGGTTAATCGCGAAGGAGCCTTTAAAGGGTTACAAGGCAACTGATCTGCTTTCTCTAAAAGAATTTAACGATCTATTTCAATTCCGTTTATTGATCGAACCTTGGGCTGCCGAGCAAGCAGCTAAGTTGGTTGATAACACCGGCAAGACTGCGTTAAAGGCGGAGATGCAGAGCGCTAAGACGGCGCTGAAGATTTCGGGCGATGATCAGTTCCAAGCGTTGACCGAACATGATGCGCGCTTTCATGCACTGATCGCTAGTATCTCAGGCAATCAATCGGTTGCAGATTCATATGAGCGCACTCATTGCCATCTACATCTATTTAGATTATTTATGGCTAATAAACTGCATCTCATCGAAGGTGAAAGTCGTGCCAAGTTTGTCCAAGACCTTTTCGAAGAGTATTACCAAGTCGGTTCTGGCCAATTGGCTATAAAAGAGCATGATGTGATTGCTAAAGCGATTATCGAACAGAATTCCAAAGCCGCTCGCACCGCAATGCATGCGCATATTGAGTCATCACTCAAACGCTTCTCCCCTGCCGCTCAAGCAATCAATAAAAAATAATCCGCAAAGATCCTTGACCGACGCTACCAAGCGCACTAGATTTTCCTATAGGATTTTTTAGCGGATAGGAATTCACGTGGGCTTATCAATCATTAAAGATATTGAAATTCGCGCTTGTCGTGGATCTGATGAACCAGAATCTAAGGATGCAGTCGCAGCGGTAAAGCTGCCTGGTGGTTCTCGCCCAGATTTCACCGTCATCACTATTACTACCGAAGATGGCGTTAAGGGAACTTCGTTTGGTTTCGGTGCCCAAGATGCCAAGGCTGCTGCAGCAACGATGTCGCAGGTAAAGCCATTCTTCATTGGCCGCAGTGCACACGATTCGGCAAAGAATATAAAAGAGTTTGAACTCTTCGACCGCCGTTGGAACCACGTTCCGATTTATTCGTATGCACCATTTGATAACGCGTGCTGGGACATCGTGGGCAAGATGGCCCACCTTCCGGTTTATAAAATCCTCGGAGCAGCACGAGAAAAAGTTCCACTATATGTATCTTCGATGTTCTTGCCTGGCCCAGAAGATTATGCAAAGCAAGCCCTGGAAGTTAAAGCCAAGGGATATCGCGGATACAAGCTCCACCCACCAGGAGGTCTTGATCTAGATATCGCTTGCTATCGTGCGGTGCGTGCAGCCGTTGGCGATGACTTCACCTTGATGGCTGATCCAGTGATCATGTATTCATATGAAGAGGCGCTTAAAGCTGGTCGCGAGTTAGAAAAGCTTGGCTATAAGTGGCTAGAAGAACCGCTACTAGATGTTGATTTGAATGGGTTGAAGAAACTTCGCGAGAAGTTGGATATCCCAATTTGCGGCACTGAAGTAATTGCCGGCAATAACTATTCAGTTGCTACCTGCATCAAAGAAGGCATCGTAGATATCGTCCGTACCGATGTTTCATGGCGCGCAGGTATTACCGCCGTTATGAAGACCGCTCACTTGGCTGAATCCTTCGGCGTTAAGTGTGAACTTCATACAACGATCTATCACGGCCTTGAGCAAGTACAGCTTCATCCATCACTTGCTATCAGCAATTGTGAGTTCTTTGAAACCCTTTATCCATTCGATGATTTCCAGTTCGGCACTAAGAGCCAGTTAAATATCGTCGATGGTTATGTAATAGCCCCACAAGGTGAGGGCCTCTGCATTGATTACGACTGGGATTTCATCGACAAGCACACTGTCGCAATTCTTTAATTAGTTAAAGAATTAACCTTCGGCAACTACGTTAACTAGCGGCTGACTTGCGGCAAAGCGGGCCAGTTGTGCTTCAACGAGCGCGCGGCCGCGTGGTTCGAACGCTTTCGAGTCTCCCCCAACGTGTGGCGTAATAATCGTATTTGGAGCGTTCCAAAGCGGGTGACCGACCGGAAGTGGTTCGGGATCAGTCACATCAAGTGCCGCAAAAATTCTCTTGGCATTCAACTCTGCAAGTAAAGCATCGTTGTCAACAACAGCTCCACGTGCAACGTTTACTAGTGCGGCCCCGTCTTTCACTTTCGCGAGCCTTGCTGCGTTCATCAAATGTCGAGTCTGCGCATTTAGCGGAACTATCAAAATGATTACATCAAAGGTCGACAACCGTTCATCAAACTTATCCATGGTCAGCGCACCATCAGTGCCAGATCTGGAGAAAGAAGTTACCTGAACTTCAAATCCAGCCAGCATACGCGCAATCGTTTTTCCAATATTTCCACGGCCAACGACGGCGATCTTGGAATCTGTAAGAGCTGCATGTGTTGTGTGCGCCCATTTGCCAACGCTTTGATCTTTGGCAAATTGCGCAAAACCTCGGCGCGCTGCAATTGCTAAACCAACTGCGAGTTCGGCAGTTGATGCATCGTGCACACCTGCCGCATTACAAAGCGTTACTCCTTTAGGGCGCAGCGGAATAACGTCATCAACGCCAGCATTGGGTGATTGAATAACTTGTAACGAACTCATTTTGGCGATCGGTTCTAGTGCAGCCGGTCCGTACATATATGTCGGAACATAGAAAGTAATCTTGGCTAAATCTTCGGCGCGCGGAGTAACCCCATCAGTTGGCAGATGGGTAAGACCCGCCGGAATCTTTAGATCACTCCACTGCGTCCAAATCACAGATTGCGCCCCGTAATGATTGGATCCCAATCGCTGCGCGCAGACCAAGGAGTTTCATAGCTAGGGTCATTTACATAACGGCTGATCTTAAATTTAAGCGAAGCAACCGCTCCCCCGACTAGATCAAGCGCAAACCACTTATCGCCGATCGTTAACTTTTGAACAGCGCCATCTGCGCCAGTGATCACCACTGATTCGAAGCGATGTTCGCCAAAGGTGCCGGCTTGGATAACTAATTGGCGATCTTCGTTATCGATATTGGCAACTTGCATCGATATTGAATCTGCAGAGATCGCATCAACAATTACCGCAGCGCCAGATGGAAGACCAGGGCGTTGCTTCTGACCATCATAGAAACGAACCTTGCCGTGTTGCAGGCCGCCATGCGAGATATGCATTGGTCCACCAAAGACCATCTGTCCTAAGCCTTCAAAGTAGACCGGATTAAATTCTTGCCAAGCGTGGATGTTGTATCCCGGAACTCGCAGATCTAAACCAACAACTTCATCTGCAGTCGCTGGGTCATAGCTATCCCAGTTGCGTGGGTTGCCGGTATTAGAACGCATCTTGCGAAGTTGAATCTTGATTAACTCGATATTAGCTTTCAAAATATCGATTGGGTAATTTGGCAAGTGGCCATTAACAAATTGGAACCAAGGCAAGGTATTGGCGATGTAGTGCTTGGTATCTCTACCAGTTGCCTTATCTCCACCTGAAACTCCAGGGATATAAATTGCATCCCAATCGTTATCACGTGGAAGTGCCAAGATGCGATCTAGGTCTTCTTGCGCCATAGATGAAGTCCAGATGTAGATCATGTGGCGCGCAGATGGCAGACGGTAATCAGTCCAACCAGCATCGAAATGGCGATGTGGAACTTTTGTTACACCATCTACATCTTTACGAAGCGACCAGATCAAATCAAACTGTGATCTTGGTAGATCTAGATATTTGTAATCACCTGTGACCAATACTGCGTTCATCGCAGCGTTGGTGATTGGCTCCATAATGGTCATGAAGCCATGTGGCCAGCGCCAGCCGTAATATCCACCCCACCATTTGCCATCGTTAAATTCGCCGATTTCACCTGATGTGCCGATGTTATCGGGCATGATTCCGCCGTTTTGATCTTTACGGGCGGTCCATGCACCTAGGTAATCCAGCATTGTCTGCTTTAGATCTTGATCGCCTGAATACATATAGGCGTGAGTAAGAAGAGATGTTGAATTTAAATTAAGCGGAACGTCGCCGCGATTCATACGCGCATTCATCTTATTAATTAGATCGTCATAAACTTCTGGATCAGACCAGTGGCAACGCATCGAAGAGAAATCTGTCTTTACGACATCTTCATATGGCGCCAGGTAATCATCTAGAACAGTGCGGTGGGTCTCCCAATCTTCGTGGGTAACAACCTGGCGTGGTCCGCGACTACCGGTTAGTGGTGATTGCATCGCCTTCTTAGCGCGATCGTAATTTGGCGCAAGCGGGTCTTTGCCGGTGTACATCGCAGCAAATCTCGCCGCGCGCTGGCGATCGATAAGTGAATCAGGTTTGGTTAAACCGAAGAAATAATGGAATAGGTAACCTTCGCCATGATGCATCCAGTCGTAATATCCATCGAACTCGCGGTGAATCTGTCCGTACTCGGTCCACTGCAAAGTAATCGCATCCCACATCTTGCGCGCTAATTGATAGACCTCTTCACTGCCGCCGATTGTGTAGAAGAGCGCCAGATACATAAATGCTTCATATGGATCATCTGAACCATCCATGCTTGGCCATTGATCACGCCAAATCAACGAACCATCGCTGCGGGTGTAGCGCGCAACGAATTCAGGTGCGACTTCATTAAGAGTTGCTATGATCTCGCGTTCTAACTTGGCCCACTCTGGCGCTGGCGCCTTCGAAGTAACAGATGCGCTCTTCATTGAGTGTTTAGCCATTTTTAAATCCTATTCTTCGATTCTGTATCAGGCAATGAATTTTTCATAACCCAAATAAATGTGAAAGTAGTAAGAATTAGAACAACCAAAATAACGCCGTAGGCCGCACGGAAACCGTAATTTTCGCTAACGAACCCCATGATCCACGGTGACGTGCCCGTAGAAATGCCCATTCCCATTACAAATGCCGCGATTCCTTTATCAGAACCTTGTTCGCTGCCGCTTGCTAGCGCAATTGCTATAGATGCACATGGGCCGATACCGGCTGCGGCAATTATCAATCCAACCAGCGTCAGAGTTGGAGAGGAAGTCAATACAACTAATCCAATTCCTAATGCAACGCAGATGAAGCTGGCGCGCCAAATCTGGGACAGATTGAACTCATGCTTAGTGGAAAGGTATATGCGGGATAAGGCCACAAAGTAAGGGGCAACAGTTGCAAAAAGAACTGCAGTTTTCACGGCGGTTCCGCGTTCGGTTAGGAGATCTAGCGCCCAAGATGAAAGTGCAATTTCCATGGTTATCGAAAGAAAGGCGAAAATCACAATTGCGATTATGCGGCGATTCCAAATTATTTTATCTTCGCCCGGCGCAGGTTCGGGACGGGCTTCTAATTCTGGAATGATGAATTGCGCTATTAAACCGATGCATACAGCCGAGACTGAAACGGTCAGTCGCCATGGAATATCAAATTGCGTTGTTAAGCCAATTACCGTTGGTGAAACCGATCCCATAAAGAGCCCGACACCGGTAGAGCGAAACATATTTCTTAACGCAGTCTTAGAGTGGGCTCCCAAAATTGCTGCTGTAGTGTTTCCAGCGATCACTGATCCAGAAGCGGTGAGAATTACTGCAGGAACTGTAAAGAATATATTTGGGCTGGCGCAATAAATTAAGATTCCAGTAATCTCTAACGCCCAGCCAATTCGAATTGTCTGATGCGCTGGGCGGCGATGCCCATGACCTAACACAAGTAACGAAATGAAAACTAAAGCCGATGCCCAGCCTATGTTGTTCCAACTTGCGACAACTCGAGTTAGTTCGAAGTCTCGCTTTATCAATTGAATGGAGAATCCCAGGGATCCCATTACGAATGAGCTAAGCGCATTTAGTGCGACTAAGCGATGCACCATTTTGCGCGGTAGAGCTTGTGGCACCAAAAACTCCCTCAAGTAGGTTTGAAATCCTATAGGAACTAACGCTCAGAAAGCGAGCATTTACGGGCCTTTTGAACTGTTTAATTGAAGTAGTTGAAACTTCAACTACTTTGTAATATCATCAATTCATGAAGAAAATGCCCGCTCTCTACATCGGACACGGCGCGCCAATGCTGCTTGATGATCAACTCTGGACTTCGCAATTAAAGGAAGTTGCCGGCAAGATCGAGCGACCAACTGCAATTCTGATTGTTTCCGCGCACTGGGAATCTGCACCAATAACCTTAAGTAATCCAACCGCAAATACTCCGCTGGTCTATGACTTCAGCGGTTTTGATCGCAAATTTTATGAGATGACATATAACTCCCCCGATGCGACAGCACTCGCCGCAAAAGTGGCAGCTCTTATGCCAAAGACTGAAAGCATTGCCCAGAGTAATCGCGGTTTAGATCATGGCGCTTGGGTGCCACTTCGCGTTATGTATCCAGATGCTGACATTCCAGTTTTACAAATGTCTATGCCAACTTCTGATCCCGGAAAACTTATGGAGATCGGCCGACGTTTACAACCACTTCGCGATGAAGGCGTCTTGATTATCGGCTCAGGTTTTATGACTCACGGACTTCCATATATTCGCGATTGGAGCCCAACAGCGGCTGCGCCAACTTGGTCTAGCGAATTTGATACTTGGGCTGCTGAAGCCTTATCTCGCGGTGATGTTGACACACTTGCTTCATATAAAGATTTAGCACCTGGTGTGCGTTTTGCGCATCCAACAGTTGAACACTTCACGCCGCTATTTATTTCACTTGGTGCTGCAACAGAGACAAGTGCAGCACCTGAAACCCTTATCGATGGCTACTTTATGGGGCTATCTAAGCGCTCAATTCTCGTTGCTTAAATTTACGGAATTAAAATAAAGTAATCTGTTCCCTTTACATCAAAGCTTGTACAGCTTCCCCAATGCATCAATGGTTTTTTACCATTTTCAACGCAGATGGTTTGAGTTCTAGTACTTGCAGGTGTACCGGGATCTCCCTTAGGACCTTGCAGACCTTGCGGTCCTTGCGGTCCTTGCGGTCCCGTTGCACCAGTAGCGCCCGTTGGGCCGATTGGGCCTTGCGGGCCGACTAATCCCTGTGCACCTGTTGCACCGGTGGCACCCGTTTCTCCTGGTACTCCTTGAATTCCTTGTATGCCCTGGGTTCCTGTTTCACCAGTTGCTCCAGTTGCACCTGGAACTCCTTGCACACCTTGCGGACCGGTTTCACCCGTTAATCCAGTTGCTCCACTTGCTCCAAGATTTCCTTGTGCTCCCGTTTCACCTGTTGTTCCCGTCAAACCCGTCTTACCGGTAGTTCCTTTAGAACCTGTTGTGCCCGTCGCACCAGTTGTTCCTGTTGCACCAACACCACCGGCAGACCCGGTTGAACCTTTAGCTCCGGTGGTTCCTGTTGCACCTGAAGCGTAAATCTCAACACTTAACCCGGTTGGACCTACGACAGTTACTGGCGAACCGTCGGCAACGACATCTGCCTTCACCGCTTTAACGACTTGTACTGAATTTGCATGATACAAAAGCGCTGAAGTTCCTGAAACAGAAACACTTTGAAATGCAGCGAAGGATACTAAGAGAATGAATAGAGTTGTTATCAAACTGAAGCCGGTTTTAGGATTTCGGACGTTACTCATGCTTTCTCTGACTGAGCTTCAGTGAGCTCTCTAATATCGTGCCAAACAAAGAGAATTAATATCGGTAAAAAAATATCTGTGTAGATAAAGATCGGAAAATTATTTAAGTAAGTCAGATATGCAGAACCAGTTTGAACATAGACGGTGATTTGTGAAATTACCAAGCTGATCGGGTAGAGCAAGCCGGCAAATGGAATAAATTTTCGTGCGCCACTCTTACCTACGGCGATTAAGAAGAAGAGCATCGGCACAATTGTTGATATAGAGATCCAGCCAGCAGTAGATAGAACTAGCTCAAAGCGACGCAGGTGGTTTTCGACGCCGAGCGGATTAAAGAAGAAGAACTTTGGAAATGTGGCGATGACTAACCAGAAGGTCACCAGAATCGATGCTCCG
>JACCDK011140490.1_pt1 | contig 26823 bp, 18 predicted proteins | sample 7445871 | NCBI WGS metagenome assembly JACCDK01 (sample SAMN15323436, study PRJNA562643) | freshwater metagenome | isolation source: river surface water | place: USA:Blue River Watershed | collected 2017-08-15 | reverse complement strand
GAATTAATTTTGCTTCAAGCAAAAATCAATTTGATTACCCAGATTTTCTGGAAATCCAGTTAAAATCTTTTCAAGAATTTTTTCAGTTAGAAACGACTCCTGAAAACAGAAACAGTGAAGGACTTTTCAAAGTATTCGCTGAGAACTTTCCAATAACCGATACACGAAATCAATTCGTTTTAGAGTTTTTGGATTATTTTATCGATCCACCACGTTATACTATTGAAGAGTGTATCGAAAGAGGGTTAACTTATTCTGTTCCCTTAAAAGCAAAATTGAAATTGTATTGTACCGATCCGGAACACGAAGATTTTGAAACAATCGTTCAGGATGTTTATTTAGGTACAATTCCTTATATGACACCAAAAGGATCATTCGTGGTTAACGGAGCTGAGAGAGTAATTGTATCTCAGTTGCACCGTTCGCCTGGTGTGTTTTTTGGTCAAAGTCGTCATGCTAATGGTACAAAATTATATTCTGCCCGAATCATTCCATTCAAAGGATCATGGATAGAATTCGCGACGGATATTAATAACATTATGTATGCTTACATCGATCGTAAAAAGAAATTACCTGTTACAACGCTATTTAGAGCTATAGGTTATGAGACCGATCGCGATATCTTGGAGATTTTTGGTTTAGCCGATGAGGTTAAAATCAACAAGGCCAATATGAAAAAACTTGTTGGCAGAAGGTTGGCAGCGAGGGTTTTAAAGACTTGGATTGAAGACTTTGTAGATGAAGATACGGGAGAAGTTGTTTCCATTGAAAGAAATGAAGTAATTTTAGATAGAGAATTATTGATAGGAGAAGAGCACTTAGATTCAATCTTAGATTCAGGTGCGAAATCTGTAATTCTTCACAAAGAAGATGCTAATTCTACAGATTACACTATTATTTACAATACACTTCAAAAGGATATTTCAAACTCAGAAAAGGAAGCAGTAGAACATATCTATCGTCAATTAAGAAACGCAGATCCACCAGATTATGAAACAGCAAAAGGTGTGTTTGAAAAATTATTTTTCTCAGACGCACGTTATGATCTTGGTGAGGTAGGGCGTTATCGTTTGAACAAGAAATTAGGTTTGAGTGGAAGTGAAGAATCTAGAGTTCTTACCAAAGAAGATATCATTAACATCATCAAGTACCTGATAGAATTAATTAATTCTAAAGCGGATATCGATGATATCGATCACTTATCGAATCGTCGTGTTCGTACTGTTGGAGAACAGTTGTATGCGCAATTTGGAGTTGGACTTGCAAGAATGGCGAGGACGATTAGGGAACGAATGAATGTTCGTGATAACGAGGTGTTTACTCCGATAGATTTGATAAACGCTAAAACTTTATCCTCCGTCATAAATTCATTCTTCGGAACAAATCAGTTGTCTCAATTTATGGATCAAACGAATCCATTATCTGAAGTGACACACAAACGTCGTTTGTCAGCACTCGGACCAGGTGGTTTATCCAGAGAAAGAGCAGGATTTGAGGTACGTGACGTTCACTACACGCACTATGGTCGATTGTGTACAATTGAAACACCAGAAGGTCCAAACATCGGATTAATTTCTTCTTTGTGTGTTTTTGCGAAAGTGAATAAACTCGGATTTATAGAAACACCGTATAGAAAAGTAGACAACGGTAAAGTTGTATATTCTGAGCAACCAATTTATCTTGCAGCGGAAGAGGAAGACGCAAAAATGATTGCGCAAGCCAATGCTAAAGTTGACGATAAAGGAAACTTCCTATCTGATCTTGTAAAAGCACGTTATGAAGGAGACTTTCCTGTGGTTGGTCCAAAAGATATTAACCTAATGGATGTTGGCGCAAACCAAATCGCGTCGATAGCCGCTTCTTCAATTCCATTCTTGGAGCATGATGATGCTAACCGCGCCTTGATGGGCTCTAACATGCAACGTCAGGCTGTTCCATTGTTGAAACCAAATTCACCAATTGTGGGAACAGGTATTGAGCAGTTAGTAGCTCGTGATTCACGTGTACTGATTAATTCGGAAGGTTCAGGTGTGGTAGAATACGTAGATGCGAATGAAATTGTTATTCGTTACGATTGGAATGAAGATGACAAACTTGTAAGTTTTGATTCAGAGGTTAAGACGTATTCGTTAACGAAATTTACTAAAACCAATCAAAGCACCTGTATTAACCTTAAGCCGATTGTTCAAAAAGGTGATCGCGTTGCTTTTGGTCAAGTGTTATGTGAAGGTTATGCAACACAAGACGGTGAATTAGCCTTAGGACAAAATCTTAAGGTTGCTTTCATGCCTTGGAAGGGGTACAATTTTGAAGATGCGATTGTAATTTCTGAGAAAGTTGTACGAGATGATATTTTTACATCAATACATATCGATGAGTATTCTTTGGAAGTTCGCGATACAAAACGAGGAATGGAAGAATTAACGTCAGATATTCCAAATGTAAGTGAAGATGCAACCAAAGATCTTGATGACAATGGGTTGATTAGAATTGGAGCAGAAATTAAAGAAGGTGATATACTTATTGGAAAAATTACTCCGAAAGGAGAAACAGATCCATCTCCAGAAGAGAAGTTATTACGCGCTATTTTCGGAGACAAAGCCGGAGATGTTAAAGATGCTTCTTTGAAAGCAGGACCTTCTTTAAGAGGTGTAGTTATCGATAAAAAGTTATTTTCAAGAGCAATTAAAGATAGAAAGTCAAAAACTCAAGACAAGCCTATTCTCGAAACATTAGATGCTGAATATCACAAAGATTTTGCTGAATTGAAGGAGAAGTTAGTTGATAAATTGATGATAATTCTAGGTGAGCACAAATCGGTAGGTGTTTATAATAACTTTAAAGAGGAGCTTATTAAGAAAGGAACAAAATTCAATAATAAGGCTCTTTTTGCTTTGGATTATACTATTGTGAATCCATTGAATTGGACTGCTGAGGAGAAAATCAATCAATTGATTAGCCGTGTAATTCACAACTTCAGTATTAAAGCAAATGATCTTTTGGGTAATTATAAACGACGTAAGTTTCATATTTCCGTAGGTGATGAACTTCCAGCAGGAATTGTTAAGCTTGCCAAGGTATATGTTGCGAAAAAGAGAAAATTAAAAGTTGGAGATAAAATGGCTGGTCGCCACGGTAACAAAGGTATTGTTGCAAACATTGTTCGACAAGAAGATATGCCTTTCTTGGAGGATGGAACTCCGGTTGACATTGTTTTAAATCCACTTGGGGTGCCATCGCGTATGAACCTTGGTCAAATTTATGAAACGGTTTTAGGTTGGGCTGGACAAAAATTGGGTGTTAAGTTTGCAACGCCTATTTTTGATGGAGCAACGCCAGATGAAATTAATGACTGGACAGATAAAGCTGGAGTACCGAGATCAGGAAAAACTTATTTATATGACGGTGGTACAGGAGAAAGATTCCATCAAACAGCAACTGTTGGTGTCATCTACATGTTGAAACTATCTCACATGGTTGACGATAAAATGCACGCGCGATCAATCGGACCTTACTCTCTTATTACTCAGCAACCTTTGGGTGGTAAGGCACAGTTTGGTGGTCAACGTTTCGGTGAGATGGAGGTATGGGCACTTGAAGCATTCGGTGCATCCAATATCTTACAAGAAATCTTGACTGTTAAATCGGATGATGTAATGGGTAGAGCGAAAGCATACGAAGCGATTGTTAAAGGAGATAACATTCCTGAACCAGGTATTCCTGAATCATTTAATGTACTCTTACACGAACTTCGCGGATTGTGTCTTAACGTATCAATGGATTAATAATTAGTAAAAACGAAATCATTCATAAAAAATGGCTTTCAAAAAAGAAACACCAAAAAAACAAAGTAGCTTCAATAAAATTACGATCTCGTTAGCTTCTCCGGAAGTTATACTTGAGCAGTCAAGTGGAGAAGTATTGAAGCCGGAAACGATAAATTACAGAACCTATAAACCGGAGAGAGATGGTTTATTCTGTGAGCGTATCTTCGGACCAGTTAAGGACTATGAGTGTCACTGTGGTAAATACAAAAGAATCCGATATAAGGGAATTGTTTGTGACCGATGCGGGGTAGAAGTTACTGAGAAAAAGGTAAGAAGAGAACGTATGGGGCATATTTCTTTGGTTGTTCCTGTAGCTCATATTTGGTATTTTAGATCTTTGCCAAACAAAATTGGTTATTTACTTGGTTTACCAACTAAGAAATTGGATCAAATTATTTATTACGAGCGATATGTTGTAATAAATCCAGGTTCTTCTTCTCAAATAGAAGGCGTGGATCTCAAGAAAATGGATTTCTTGACGGAAGAGGAATATTTAGATATTATTGACAATCCTTTACTAAAGGACAATCATTACCTTGAAGACAGTGATCCAAACAAGTTTGTTGCCAAAATGGGAGCAGAGGCTCTACATGACTTGCTTAGAGATTTGAATCTTGAAAATCTTTCTTATGAATTAAGAGGTCAGGCAGAAAACGAAACATCAGTTCAACGTAAGAATGAAGCGTTAAAGCGTTTACAAGTTGTAGAAGCAATGCGTGATTCACAAACAAGAATTGAGAACCGACCAGAATGGATGGTGGTGAAAGTTGTTCCTGTTATACCGCCGGAATTACGACCTTTAGTTCCATTAGATGGTGGAAGATTTGCAACTTCGGATTTAAATGATCTCTACAGAAGGGTAATAATTCGTAACAATCGTTTGAAAAGGTTAATCGAAATTAAGGCACCTGAAGTAATTCTCCGTAACGAGAAGAGGATGCTTCAAGAGGCTGTCGATTCTCTATTTGATAACTCTAGAAAATCAAGTGCTGTTAAGACTGAATCAAACAGGGCGCTGAAATCACTTTCGGATTCATTAAAAGGAAAACAAGGTCGTTTCCGTCAGAACTTACTTGGAAAAAGAGTTGACTATTCAGCTCGTTCGGTTATTGTCGTAGGTCCAGATTTAAAATTACACGAATGTGGTTTGCCGAAGGATATGGCAGCTGAATTATACAAACCGTTCATCATTCGAAAAATGATCGAAAGAGGAATTGTAAAAACGGTAAAATCTGCTAAAAAAATCGTTGATAGAAAAGAACCAGTAGTTTGGGACATTCTTGAAAATGTATTAAAAGGACATCCAGTATTATTGAATAGAGCACCAACTCTTCACCGTTTGGGTATTCAAGCTTTCCAACCAAAATTAATTGAAGGAAAAGCAATCAGACTTCACCCATTGGTTACTACGGCGTTCAACGCGGATTTCGATGGCGACCAAATGGCCGTGCACTTACCACTTGGTAATGCCGCAATTTTGGAAGCTCAGATGTTGATGTTGGCGTCGCATAATATTTTGAACCCTGCGAATGGTGCACCAATTGCCGTTCCTTCTCAGGACATGGTACTGGGATTATATTACATTACAAAAGGTAAAAAATCTACAGATAAAGAGGTTGTTAAAGGAGAAGGTAGCACCTTTTATTCGCCTTCTGAAGTTATTATTGCTTATAATGAAGGTAAATTAGATCTTCATGCGCACATCAAGGTTAAAACTTTTGATTTAAATCATATTGGTGAACCTGAATTGAAATTATTGGAAACTACTTGTGGCCGCGTTTTATTTAACGAAAAGGTACCACGTAAAGTAGGTTTTATCAACGATGTAATGACTAAAAAGGCACTTCGTGACATTATTGGCGAAGTATTGAAAATTTGTGGTACTTCTCAAACAGCTCAGTTCCTAGATGATATTAAAAAATTAGGTTATGAGATGGCATTTAGGGGTGGTCTTTCTTTCAATTTAGATGACATCATTATTCCAAAAGAAAAAGAAGCATTAGTATTGAAAGCTGAGAATGATGTGAAAGAAGTTATGATGAACTACAACATGGGTCTCATCACCAATAACGAACGTTACAATCAGATTATTGATATTTGGACACATACAAATTCTCGATTGACTCATACGTTGATGGAGCAATTGAAGAGCGATAAGCAAGGTTTCAACTCAATTTATATGATGTTCGATTCAGGTGCGCGTGGTTCGAAGGAACAAATCAGACAGCTTTCTGGAATGAGAGGATTGATGGCGAAACCACAAAAATCGGGCGCTTCAGTTCAAGAAATTATTGAAAATCCAATTTTATCTAACTTCAAGGAAGGTCTATCGATTCTTGAGTATTTTATTTCTACTCACGGTGCGCGTAAAGGTTTGGCAGATACAGCTCTCAAGACAGCTGATGCTGGTTACTTAACAAGAAGGTTGGTGGATGTTGCACAGGATGTTGTAATTAACTCCAACGATTGTGGAACTTTAAGAGGAATTGTTGCTACCGCACTTAAGAAGAGCGATGAAATTGTTGAGCCACTTTACGATAGAATCTTAGGAAGAACTTCCGTTCATGATGTTTATTATCCTGAATCAGATAATTTGATTGTTGCTTCCGGAGAATTAATTTCTGAAGATGTTGCCAAAGAAATTGAAAAAGCAGGAATTGAAGAAGTTGAAATTCGTTCCGTACTTACGTGTGAGATGCGAAGAGGAGTTTGTTCGAAATGTTATGGAAGAAACCTTTCAAATCATAGATTAGCACAAATCGGAGACTCGGTTGGTGTTATTGCGGCACAATCCATCGGTGAACCAGGAACACAGTTAACACTTCGTACGTTCCACGTGGGTGGTACTGCTTCTAACATCGCGGATATTTCTGATATGAAGGCAAAAGCAAATGGTAAGTTAGAAATTGACGAACTAAGAACAATCGAGCGTAAGAATGCAGATGGATCTCTTAAAACTATTGTTGTTGGACGTTCTGCTGAATTAAAAATCACGGATGAGAAAACAGGTGTAGTAGTAATGAATGCTAATGTGCCTTACGGTTCTGAGTTGATGGTTTCGGCAAATACTAAAATCAAAAAAGGTGATGTAATTTGTAAGTGGGATCCATACAATGCGCTTATAGTTTCAGAAGTAGCGGGTAAGGTGGTATTTGAGAGTATTCAAGAGAATATTACTTATCGCGAAGAAATCGATGAGCAAACTGGATTTACAGAAAAGGTTATCATCGAAACCCGAGATAAAAAGAAATCTCCTGCTATTCATATTGTTGATGCAAAAACGAAGGAAGTGTTGAGAGAATATTCTCTACCAGTGAATGCACACATTTCGGTTAACGAAGGAGATAAAATAGAAGCTGGTGAAACGCTAGTGAAAATCCCAAGAATGGCAGGTAAAACTGGAGATATTACGGGTGGTTTACCTCGTGTGACTGAATTGTTTGAAGCACGTAATCCTTCCAATCCGGCGGTTGTTTCTGAAATTGACGGAACAGCTACATTTGGGGTTATTAAGAGAGGAAATAGAGAGATTAAAATCACTTCTAAATTAGGTGAAGTTAAAACTTATTTGGTTCCACTTTCTAAGCATATTTTGGTACAGCAAAATGACTTTGTTCGCGCTGGTCAACCACTTTCTGACGGTGCGATTACACCGAATGACATCCTTAATATTGAGGGTCCAACTAAAGTTCAAGAATATATCGTAAATGAAATCCAAGAAGTTTACCGTCTTCAAGGGGTAAAAATTAACGATAAGCATTTTGAAGTAATCGTAAGACAAATGATGTTGAAAGCTGAAATAATTGAAGCTGGAGATACGATGTTCCTTGAAGGACAATCAGTTCACAAAGCAGATATCATGGAGGCAAATGATGCATTGTTCGGAATGATGTTCGTAAAAGATGCAGGCGATTCTGATGAATTGAAGAAAGGTCAGTTGGTGACTGTTAGAAGACTAAGAGATGAGAATTCGAAGTTGAAAAGAGAAGATAAAGCTTTGGTTGAAGCTCGTGAAGCAATTCCAGCTACATCCACCCCATTGCTTCAAGGTATCACTCGCGCGTCACTTCAAACGCAATCGTTCATTTCTGCGGCTTCCTTCCAGGAAACCACAAAAGTTCTAAACGAGGCAGCAATCTCAGGGAAAGAAGATCACCTATTAGGATTAAAAGAAAACGTAATTGTTGGACATTTGATTCCTGCAGGTACAGGTGTGCGTAATTTCCAAAAGATGATAGTGGCTTCGCAAGAAAAGTACGACGAAATGCTAGAAAACGCATAATCAATTTAAAATTATAGGAAAAGGATGGTTTAGGCCATCCTTTTTTGTTTTTTGCATTTTTACTTTACTTATTTTTATAAAAAAAATAGAATGATGTTAGCACCTTTCAATTTACAAAAATGGATCGAAGACAACAGGGATTTATTAAAACCACCGGTTGGAAATAAAAATCTTTATAAAGAAGCAGGTGATTTTATAGTAATGGTAGTGGGTGGCCCCAACGCCCGAAAAGATTATCACTACAATGAAAGTGAGGAATTATTTTATCAAATTGAAGGTGATATAACCGTTCGAATTCAGCATGAAGGGAAGGCCAAGGATATTCATATCAAAGAAGGAGAAATGTTTTTATTACCTGGAAATACACCTCATTCCCCTATAAGAGGAGCTAATACAGTAGGATTAGTGATTGAAAAAGTCAGAAAAGGCACTGACTTAATAGATGGATTAATGTGGTTTTGTGAAAAATGCAATAATTCCTTAAAGTCATACAGATTTCCACTTGAAAATATTGAGAAAGATTTTATTCCAAGATTTAAAGAGTTTTACACATCTGAGGAGATGAGAACATGCAAAAAATGCGGTCATGTTATGGAGGCCGATAGTCGTTTTATTTAAATAAACGATCTACTTGCTGATATACAACCACTCGTAAATATTATTGTTTATGGTTCTTCTCAGCTTAAGCCTTTTGTTCTTCAATTCGCGAATTTCGTAATTAACCGCAAGAGATCCTTCAGTCGATTCTGTCATCGAAATCTGACCTTGTCCTTCTAAAAACAACCAAGTTCCGTGACGATGTGTAGATTGTAATTGGCCTAAAGCATTATTTACTGTTGATTCAGAAAATGTTCCGTCTTTTTCAATGGTAAGTTTAATTTCAGTTGTAATGGGTTGTTCGCTATTATTTAACGTTTGCTTTTCTAAAATCCATTCATTCGTAATTCTTGCCTTTCTCGATAAAAGCGAGAAGCTCGGTCCATCTGCATATTTGTTGCAAGAGCCAAGTAGAACGAGTGCCATAGAGAAAAACAGTAGAGCTTTCATAATATTTCAAATTTTTACCAAATGTAATATAAAAAATGTGTGAAGCCAAATTCTTTAAGTTTTAGCTTAATTTGCAAGGTTCAAATTGCAATTACATTAATTTTGTATTAACAATGATTCATGATCAGTTTAAATTCTCGGCAGTAATTCCAATGGCTTGGCCAAATATGACTGCTCGTGCACCGGAAAAATTTCTTCATTTTTTGAGAAAAATTGGTATTATGAGAAATATAAACGTTTTGGTTGGACATGCGGCACTTTTAGTTGTCAAGAAAGATTCTTTCATTTATGCAGATTTCGGAAGATACATTACGCCAAAAGGATTCGGACGAACTAGAAGCGCCACCACTGACCCAAAACTTATTTTACATACAATTCCTAAATGGTCAACCGAAGGCGAATTAATGAATTTGAATGAGGTTTGTGATGAACTAGAGCGAATTTCTAAAGCAACCCACGGTGAGGATGCTTTATATGCTTCGATAATGTATAATGTCGATATATCCAAAGTATTAGGAGCAATAAAGGATTTTCAGATTAAAGGGTACGTCCCGTATAGTGGATTAAAGAAAAGTGAATCAAATTGTGCGAGATTCGTTACAACCGCAATTATGACAGGGCTGGATAAAAATTCCGAAATCTATAAGCGATTTAATAATCCGACTACTATTTCACCTACCCCATTTTTTAATGTAGTTGCTGGAAATCTTGACGGAAAATATTTGGTTTGGAAGGATGGTATAGGGAATTGGTGTAAAGATAAACCAAGTGCTGCGCGACGTGATGTATTAATTAAATTATCCTATTCTTTTCGACGGAAAAAAGCAAAGTTATTGCCAACAGATATTAAGGAAGGTCAATTAGCTGAACCAAGAAAACCAGATATCATTCCCTCGCAGGCATCTTACCTAGGTGGAATTGGAGAGGGAGCCTGGCACTATCTCGAAAAAATAGATGAGAATCACCTAAAAAAAGTAAGGTATTTTGCAGATGGTCATTTTGAATATGAAAATATTTACGAGGTAGATGCAGAATGGATAAATCAATTTGAAAATAATTCTGTCGAAATTACGCACGACACTCATTTTTCTTGGATAACTTTGCTTAACAGGGAAACGAATAAAAAACAAAGATTTTATGCCCGAAACAGTGCCCATAGATAATAAGGACAAATTATTAGAGATTCTGGTTTCGGGATGTGATGAGCGTATTTTTCTCCGTCCAGAGACTAATGCAAATAAATACCATTTAAATCCCCTTAAATACCAAGGGTTATTCCATAGAGGTTCCTGTACTTGTGGTACTTTGACCCCCTTTGGCTTTGAGGTGGCAACTAAATTTTTGGAAGATTTTAATCCTAAAAAATACCAAGACTTAATTGATCGTCAAACCATTGAATTAAAGCAATTACTTGACGATGGTCAATATGATTTTGACGTGTTTTATGGGCCAAGTGGCAGCGACATGATGTATCTACCTTTAATTTTTCAGGCACTTTTATATGGCAATAATGAAATTATCAATATTGTTTCCTGCCCTGAGGAACTAGGTTCGGGTTCAAAAGCTGCTGCTGAGGGATTATTTTATGCTGAATGGAATCAATTTGGAAATAGAATTCCATTAGGAAAAGAGGTTGCTGAAAATATAAAATCAAAAGTTTTCTATCTTGCGGCTCGAGAAGAAACAGGCCATATTTCGAACAGAAGTGAGGCTATTCGCAAAATAATTGCTGAGCACCCAAATCAGCCAATTATTGGAAATCTAGTTTTTGGCAGTAAGTCTGGTATTAAAGATGATTTAGAAATCATAGATGAATTTAAAGAGGGTATCATGTGGGTGGTGGACATGTGCCAATTTAGAACTGATCCGGTATTGATTCATTCCATGTTGGATAAAGGAGTAATGTTAATGGTTACAGGCTCTAAATTTTATCAGGCACCTCCATTTTGTGGAGCTCTCCTTGTACCTAAATCTTGGTCTGATAAATTTATATCCAAGGATGCTTCGATTATTAAAGGTTACGAAAATTTATTTTCAGCCTACGATTTTCCTCCATACTTTACAGAATTAAGAAAGCATCTACCGAAGGAAATTAATCTAGGACTAAGAATGCGATGGGAAATAGCAATCGAGGAAATGAAGGCATATTTGTCCTTTCCCTCAGTTGAATCGAATGCTCTAATCAGAAGATGGAATCAGGTTGTCACGGGAAGATTGGCACAAAGCGATTATTTTCAGTTGATGCCAAATATGGAACTTACAAATGATAGTATAGTTTCATTTATGGTACTTCTTGAAGGAAATGCACTGAATAATCAAGAATTAAAAAAGTTATTTGATTATCTGGTACTCAATGAACACGTTGGTCTTAATGGTTTCAATCGCGTTTTTCTTGGTCAGCCAGTACAATACGGAGAAAAATCTTTTATACGTTTGGCAATCGGTTCTTACTCCATTCGGCGTCAACTTGCTAACAAGCGGTTCATGCCTCAAAATGATCTAAAACTTATTGAAATAATAGAAAAAGCCGTAGATACATTATTTAAATGAAGGATTTAAAAGAAGAGGCGCTTTGGACCGTTAAACAGTTACCTGGAATTCAGGAAACCGAAGATACAGCCTTGATTTTTCAATCTTGGAATCAATTGGATACATACCTTTCTCATCTGAAAAGTGCGTTTTCCTCTTTTGATGTTTTGCACGCGATAGCGATAAAAACGAACCCGCATCCTGCTGTGCTTCAGTATATTGTTTCAAAAGGATTCGGATTAGAAGCGGCCTCTATTGAAGAAGTGGAAATGGCAATAGCTGCTGGCATTGAACCGAGTAAATTAGTATTTGATTCACCTGTAAAAACCAAGTCCGAAATCAGCGCCTGTCAAAATTTATATCCAGGAATTAAATTAAATCTCAATTGCATCGAAGAGCTAAGACGTATTCCTGTAAGTCCTAATTTTTCGATTGGGCTCAGAATTAATCCGATGAAGGATACTGGTTCTCCAGAACTTTATCATGTTTCACATGACGAATCTAAATTTGGTGAGCCAATATTTAATCGAGCAGAAATTATAAAGGCTTGTATAAATTATCCCATAACGCAATTGCATGTGCATTCCGGAAGTGCTCTTGGTAATCTTCAAAATGCTGTTAATGCCATTGCTGATGTCGTGACATTAGCAAATGAAGTAAATCTACTATTGGAGGAATGTAATTCAACAAGAAGAATAGAACGTATAGATATTGGAGGAGGACTGAAGCCAGAGATTCTTACAAGTGAACCTTCGCAAATGATGAAGTACGCTGAAATGTTGGAAAATCAAACAGATTTACATAAATTCAAGTTAATCACAGAATTTGGCCAATGGTGCCATTTTTATTGTGGTTATGCTTTGTCTACAGTAGAATATGTACTCCAGCGAGGGAAAAAGCAACTTGTTTATGTTCATTTAGGCGCTGATTTCTTGATGCGCGATGCTTATGTAAAACCAAGAGGAATTGAATTTTTACCATTGGATAGAAATTATGAAAGGCTAGAAAATGGAGATCAATTAACGGATATTGCTGGACCATTGTGTTTTGCTGGCGATTACATTCAAAAAGACACGAATCTTAATCAATTAAATGAAGGTGATTACCTTCTTATGCTCGGTACTGGATCTAATGCATATGCATTATGGTCGCGACACTGCTCGAGAGCCATTCCAAAAATAATTGGCGTTGATTTTGAAAAACGACAACTGATCATACTTTCTGAACGAACTAAATTCCATTAAAATGAATACAAATACTCTCTTTTTAATTTTCATTATTTCATTGGTGTTCTCATGTAAAAATCAACCTGCTGATGTTGCTAGTCCTGAGCAAGTGAAAGTTGAAAATAATGAGATAAAAGTTATACCAACAAGTATCATAACCGCAGAAATTACCGGAATGACATGCGAGCAAGGTTGTGGAGGTACTATTCGTAAGAATTTAAAGGCTTCCGGGGGAGTGTCAAAGGTTGAATACGACTTTGTCATTGATGCTGATAAACAGATTTGCCGGATATATTACGATGCAAAAAAAATATCTGAGGAGAAAATAAGCCAGATTGTGAAAACCGTGAACGATGAACAATTTGATATTAAGGTTCTTAGTATTCAAGATGTAGCCAAAAAGCGATGAAACTGTTTTACCGAGAATATGGTGAAGGAAAGCCATTCGTGATTTTACATGGTTTATTTGGGTTTAGCGACAATTGGACAAGCCATGCCAAGAAATTAGCAGATTATTACAGAGTTATTTTAGTTGACCTCCGAAATCACGGTCATTCACCTTGGTCGGACGAATTTTCATACGAATTAATGGTAAAAGACTTAAATGAATTGGTTGCTCTACTGAATCTTAAAAAATTTATTCTTCTAGGTCATTCGATGGGTGGAAAAGTAGCGATGCGATATGCTCAGTTGAATCCTGAAAGTTTAGATAAATTAGTAGTTGTAGACATGGGGGTTAAAGAATATCCCCCACATCATCAACATATTATTACAGCAATTAAAGCCATAGATACAACTAAACTATCATCGCGAAGTGAAGCAGAACTACACTTGAAGAAGTATGTTGAAAATGAAGGGATCATCCAATTTTTATTGAAAAATTTATATTGGAAGGAAAAAGGAAAATTAGAATGGAGAATGAATTTCCCAATTTTAGAAAAAAATATGTCGGAAATTTTAAAAGAACTTCCTTTCAAAGAATCTTGGGTTACAACACTTTTCATAAGAGGTTCACTTTCGAATTATATTTTGAATGAAGATATAGATGATTTGGAGAAGAATTTCCCCGACAGTAATTTGGTGACGGTTTCCAATGCAGGTCATTGGGTTCATGCAGAAGCACAAGATATTTTTTTATCGGAAGTTTTATCTTTTTGTTTGAGATGAAAAAAAGCCTCTTTCGAGGCTAGATTTAGTTTTGAAATAAAAAAACAGCTTTTTTCTTAAGTTTTTTACATTCTACAGATTTACTGTAGTTGATTAAAAACTCAATGCTTCTAGGACAGGGTTTTTCTGTTTCTTTAATTGCGTTAGGAAGACTTTTTGTGTATTTATTTACCATAGGCTGTACTCACTATTTGAATTAATAACGATGGTAAAATTTAAATATTGTAAATGTGTAGAAATGTGCTTGACTAATTCGTTCAGAATGTGTAACTTTTCAATACAATGCTTAACTTTGCAGACCAATTAAAAAGATGAATTTAGTATGGAGGACTTTTTAAAACCAGGCGTAGTTACTGGAGATAATGTTCAGAAATTATTCAATTACGCCAAACAGAAAGGATTTGCCTTACCTGCAATAAATGTAACTAGTACAAGTACAGTAAATGGTGTTTTGGAAACCGCAGCTAGATTAAAAGCTCCTGTTATCATTCAATTTTCAAATGGGGGTGCTCATTATTTTGCCGGTAAGGGTTTGGATAACAAAAATGAGAATGCAGCAATTTTAGGTGGAATTTCAGGTGCTATGCACGTTCATGCAATGGCAGAGGCTTATGGGGCAACGGTGATTTTGCATACAGATCATTGCGCTAAGAAATTATTGCCCTGGATTGATGGATTGTTGGAGGCGGGAGAAGAATTTTATAAACAAAAAGGTAAACCACTATATTCCTCACACATGATAGATTTATCAGAAGAACCAATTGAGGAGAACATTGAATTATGCAAGGAATATCTTACGCGAATGAGTAAAATAGGAATGACCTTGGAAATCGAATTAGGAATTACCGGTGGGGAAGAGGATGGTGTGGACAATACGGATGTTGATAATTCGAAGCTTTATACCCAACCCGAAGAAGTAGCATATGCATATGAAGAATTAAGCAAGGTTTCCCCTAGATTTACAATTGCGGCAGCATTTGGTAACGTTCATGGAGTATACAAGCCTGGTAATGTGAAATTGACACCTGTTATTCTGAAAAATTCTCAAGAATTTATCCAGAAAAAGTATAATACCTCAAAAAATCCGATTGATTTCGTTTTTCATGGCGGGTCAGGTTCCAGTGTTGATGAAATTCGCGAAGCAATTAGCTATGGGGTAATTAAAATGAATATTGATACTGATTTGCAATTTGCTTTTACCGAAGGCGTTCGTGATTATGTATTAAACAAGCAAGCATATTTGAAAACTCAAATTGGTAATCCAGAAGGTGATGATATTCCTAATAAAAAATATTACGACCCAAGAAAATGGTTGCGAGAAGGAGAAATCACTTTTAATAACCGATTAGAAAAGAGTTTTTCAGATTTAAATAATATTCAAACTATATAAGAATGAGTTGGTTCAAAAGAAATAAGGAAGGAATTACGACCTCTACAAGTGAGAAAAAAGAAACTCCAGAAGGGCTTTGGGTAAGGTGTTCGAATTGTAAAACCTTATACACCTCAGAAGATTTAATGAGGCATAATTATGTTTGCGAAAGATGTTCACATCATGAAAGAATTGGATCCGAGGAGTATTTTCAATTAATTTTCGACGATGGAAAATTTACCGAGCTTGATGCGGATTTAACTTCAGGAGATCCTTTAAAATTTGAAGACACGAAAAAATACTTGGATAGAATCAAGTCAACACAGAAAGCGTCTGGATTGAAAGATGCAATTCGATCTGCTAAAGGAACATTGAATGGAAGAAACTTTGTTATCTCGGCAATGGATTTTGGTTTCATTGGAGGTTCAATGGGTTCGGTAATGGGTGAAAAAATTGCACGAGCAATCGATGAAGCCATTAAGATTAAAGCGCCTTTTATGATCATTTCTAAATCAGGTGGAGCTCGCATGATGGAAGCAGGATTTTCACTTATGCAAATGGCAAAGGTTTCGGGAAAATTAGGTCAACTTGCAGATGCAGGCTTGCCCTATATTTCTTACTTAACAGACCCTACTACTGGAGGTGTTACCGCTTCTTTTGCGATGCTTGGGGATATTAACATAGCTGAGCCAGGAGCATTGATTGGTTTTGCTGGACCTCGCGTGGTTAAAGAAACAATTGGAAGAGATCTTCCAGATGGTTTCCAGACCTCTGAATTTTTACTAGAACATGGATTCTTAGACTACATTATTGACAGAACTGAAATTCGTGAGAAACTAGGAATGTCAATAACCCTGTTCATGTCTTAAAATTAGCTTTTCTTTTCGAATAAATTAAGGTACTTTTGTTACAAACAGTAACAATGAAGAACTACCTTTTTTTATTTTTTCTTGCGATTGCATTAAGTTCGAATGCACAGGACACCACGTGGGTGCAAACGTTTACATTTGATTCAATTACAACGCGCAGAGCTAATTTCAATTTCCCTCAAGAATTAAACGCAAAGAGATTTGAGAAAGTATTGATGTATTATAAATTGAAATGTAGTCCATTAACAACTTGGGACCAATACGATTGTGGTGAATGGGATTATTTGACCTTTACCAGAGTTTTCGATCATACAGGTATTTACGATTCAGTTAGAAAGGATGGGAATCGTTTTTTAGCTAATTGGGGCAGCCCTGGAACAATAGATTATACACCAGCACCAAATGCTATTTTTGATACCTATATAAGAACAGAACAAGAGAGAACCGCCTCTGGATTAAGTTCATCGTCTTTAAATTCTGGTTCCAGTAGTTCATCGATAATTTTCAATACGGCAAATAAAGGTTCTCGTTTTCAGCAACTATTAACTGCAAATGAATTGATTTCGGCAGGAATCCAAGCAGGTGATATTCAAGGAATGATTTTGGAAATCTTAAATATCGGTTCAACGGGTCAGTTGTTGAGTCCGCGTGTTTCTATCAAAGCTACAACAGCAACAACTCTAACATCTTTCCAAACAACTGGTTTCTTGGAAGTTTACAACCGGTCAAGAGATGCAGGAAATCCATTAATAGTTGGTGCAAACGAGTTTTTGTTCTATCAACCTTTTACGTGGGATGGAACAAGTAATTTAATTATTGAATTTATTTATGGATGTGATGAGACATCTACGAACGGACTTGTATTTGCAACTGAAAATGTAGCTGGAAATCAGGCATTATCCTATCCAGAAAGGAATGGGTATTTGAATTTATCAGGCACGAATTACACCATGACTGAATTATCTGATTTTACGGTTGGACAGGAATTGACCGTAGAATTTTGGGCCAAAGGAAGTGGAACAGCGGGTACAAACACAACTTTGCTGGAAGCCTATGACACTCTTAATAATCGCATTTTGAATATTCACATGCCATGGAGCGATAACAACGTTTATTTTGACGCAGGAGTTTCCTCAGGTTATGATCGCATTAATAAAACTATGAATGCTTCCGAAATGGACAATTCCTGGAACCATTGGGCTTTTGTAAAAAAACAAAGTACAGGCGAAATGTTCATCTATAAAAACGGTGCTTTGTGGCATTCAGGAACAAATAAAACGCGAAATATTGGTTATATCCATCGTTTTATTTTAGGTGCAAATGTTGACCAAGGCTTGAAGTGGAAAGGAAAAATAGATGAGTTTAGATTCTATAATTCTGCACTTTCTGCTGTAACTATACAAGCAAATTATTTGAATAAAATCGATGCGACTCATCCAAATTGGAATAATCTACTTGTGTACTATGATTTTGATAATGAGAATTACGCGATAGATCAATCAGCAAACGACAACATGTTAATGACATCTGAACATAACATGATCCGCTTTGATGAGGTTGCGGTTTGTGGCGTTCAAAGTTCAACTCAAAAACCAGTTATTTCTCTACTTCAAGGAACGGTTTCTTCAACCGCTACCAATGTTTCCGTTCAAGAAAAGAGATTAAAACCACGCACGGTAATTTTCGAGCAGCAACCAATCAATAGACATTTTGAAATTACGAATGCCTACGTTGGAACTCAACAAGGAAATAACATTCAGTACGATGAAAACGGTCAAATTTTGGCGCAGGTACCTTTTGTGGCAACCAATCAACTGATTAATGAGCAAATCACCTATTATAATCCACCTTATGAACTTGTAAAGGATGTCGAAATAGCCCGCTACATAACACCTTATGGAATACAATTTGATTTAGGTCCAAATGGATTTTCATGGATTTATGACGTGACAGATTACCAAGATTATTTGCGAAATACAGTTGATTTAGCAGCACATAATACTCAGGAATTATTAGATCTTAAATTTGCTTTTATCGAAGGTATTCCACCGAGAGATCTACACAAGAGAGAACCAATTTGGTCGGATTTCAGGTCCTATGGTTTTGCCAACATGGCAAATGACATTGATTTACAGGCGAAAAAAATTCACCTTTCCGATACATCTCAGAATTTTAAAATTAAAACAAGAATGTCTGGGCATGGACAAGTTGGAAACATGGCCTGTTGTGAATGGGTTCCGAACAGCCACCAAATAAAAGTAGATGGTGTTTCACGTTTCAATTGGAATATTTGGGAAGAAACAGATTGTGGTGATAATCCTAATATCGGACAAGGAGGAACTTGGCCCTATGCTCGGGAAGGATGGTGTCCTGGTGATCGTGTGAAAGAGTATGAATTTGAACTTACTCCTTTTGTAACCCCTGGAGATAGTGTGGAATTAGACTATGTCATTAATCAAGTTCCATTAAATGATCCTGGACAAGCAGGAGGAAATTACATCGCAGCGTATGACTTGATTTCTTATTCCGCACCTAATTTTCAAAACGATGCAGCCATACAAGATATTCTTAATCCAAATAATTGGGAGTATTACAGCAAATGGAACCCTACATGTTCCAATCCAAGAATAATATTGAAAAATACAGGATCAAATCCATTAACCTCATGTACGATAACAACATGGATTACGTATGGAGTGTTTGCATCAGTTAATTGGACAGGAAATTTAGGTTTTCTTCAGGAAGAGATTGTCGAAATTCCTGTCAATGATTTAAATTTTTGGAGCGATTGGGACAGCTCTAAAACCTTTCGAGCATTTGTTCATAATGTGAATGGAACTGATGGAAACGACGAATACAATCAGAATAGTTTGAAAAAAGCACATTTTGAAGCACCAGAGAGAATTGATGGGCCTTTCTTCGTTTGGTTGTCTACGAATAATAAGGCAAGTGAAAACAATTACCGTCTGGTGGATCATGCTGGAAATGTAATTTTTGAACGTACGCAATTATCTAATCAAACACAGTACAAAGATACGTTCGATCTGGCTCCAGGATGCTACAGCATTATAATTGAAGATACGGATCACGATGGTTTGTCTTTTTGGTACTCATCTCAAGTAGAGGGTGAAACAGCAGGCACTATGCGATTGAGACAAGTGGGAGGCTCATACATAGAGTTCTTCCCAGGAGATTTTGGTCATTATCATCGTTATGATTTCTCAGTTGGATTCACAATGGATTTAACCGAAAATGAGTTAAAACATGAGATTAGCATATTTCCTAACCCAAGTTCAGGTAACACGACAATAGAAATTTCGGGTTTAGTTGATAATCATGCTGAATTGGAAATTGTGGATTTATCTGGACGCGTTATTCACCGAGAGGACATGAACGCCTCACAGTATTTTGCTGAGTCTTTTGTCGATGTTTCGATGTTTCGCTCAGGTTCCTATCTTATTCGCATTAAAACAGGTAAATCGGTATACACAAAATCATTTTCTAAATTGTAAACATGGTAACAAATCTTAGTGAAAAGCCTTCCATATTTTGTCAATTTATTGCTGAAATAAGAGACGTCAACGTGCAGAAGGATTCAATGCGTTTTCGTAGAAATATGGAACGTATTGCTGAAGTTATGGGTTATGAACTATCCAAAAAGCTCCCCTTTCTAGTTAAGGAAGTCCAGACACCACTTGGTATTTCTCCAACACATATTTTGAAAGAAAAACCCGTTTTAGCCACAATATTAAGGGCAGGGTTATCCATGCATAATGGTCTTCTGAACATTTTTGATGGATGTGAAAGCGCCTTCATATCTGCTTACAGAAAACATACGACACCTGAAGAATTTAACATTTTTGTTGAATACATGGCGGCACCGCAATTAGACAATAAAATTTGGATTATAAGTGACCCTATGTTGGCTACTGGAAATAGTATGGTTACGGTATACAAAGCCATGTTAAAAGTAGGGAAACCAAAAAAGATTTTTATTGTTTCTGCAATAGCAACGCCGGATGCATTAGAATTAATTAAACGAAACTTCCCTGAAAACACTGAGGTTATCGTTGGAGCGATTGATAAAGAGTTAACCGCGCAATCGTATATTGTTCCTGGATTAGGTGATGCAGGGGATTTGGCTTACGGAGAGAAATTGTAATATGAATTGGACAGGGTTTTGGAGTGTGTTTTTGTTAGCGACATTTAAATTTATGTTCGCTCCGTTTGGTGGTGTTCCTTTTGATCTCAACTTTTTAGAAACGTTTTTGGCAGCTTTTCTCGGCGGGTCAATAAGCTCTTGTTTATTTTATTTTTCGGCGAATTATTTTTTAAAAAAAACGAAGAGGAAAGAAGGGGCAAAAATTCACACAAAAACGAATAAGTTGATTGTAAAATTGAAAAGAAATGCCGGAAAAATTGGTGTTAGCTTTTGGGCTCCATTTTTTTTATCAATTCCTGTTGGGAGTATCATCACCGCTAAATTTTATGGAAAATATAAAAGTACATTTCTATTGGTGTTAGCAGGAATGGCACTTAATGCCTTAATTATGACAACCTTGGCTTATGTCGTTTTCGGATAAGCACCTTTTTTTTGATCTCGATAGAACGATTTGGGATTTTGACAAAAATTCAATTTCAGCATTAAAACAAATCATTGCAGAGGAGAATATTGCTGAATTGTCTCATTCGTTTAGTTCGTTTCATTCCATTTACAAGGTGGAAAATGCAACGTTGTGGGATGCATACGGTAAAGGCCTTATTTCGAAAGAAGAACTAAGATACGGACGTTTTAAAAATACGTTGGCAAAGTTCTCCATTCACGATACTGAAATAGTTAAGCGCTTCGGTGATGCATATGTTGAGATTTCACCACTTCAAAAACAGTTGATTCCTGGTGTTGAAGATGCTATTCGATCGCTGTATAAAATTGGTTTCCCAATGCACATAATTACTAACGGATTCAAAGAAGTTCAATTTGTAAAATTGAATAACTGTGGATTAAGCTCTTATTTTAATGAGGTTATATATTCCGAAGATATTGGTATAAATAAACCTAATCCAGAGATTTTTTATCATGCGCACAGAAAAACAAATGCATTAGCTAAAAATTCAGTAATGATTGGTGATGATTACCACGCCGATATTCACGGTGCGACTAGTTCAGGAATGAAAGCAATATTTTTCAATCCAAATGGACGGAACAACTATCATCACGAGCATGAAATCAAGCACATGGAAGAACTCGTTTCTAAAATTTTGTCAGTAATCTGAATTAGGTTAACTGCTGACGTAAACGCTCGTATAGAATCATTCCTGTAGCGACACCAACATTTAAGGAAGATACACCGCCTTCCATTGGTATTTTCGTACGAACATCAGCCAAGTTTAATAAATCTTGTGTGATTCCATTTTCTTCTGAACCCATTATAATCGCAACGTTCCCTCTAAGATTAACTTGATATAATGGAACACTTGATTTTTCCGTACAAGCAATTAGACGCAAACCACTTTGTTGAAGGTAAAATAGCGAATTTTTTAATTGATCTGTTTTACAAACAGGAATACTATGTAATGCGCCAGCAGATGCCTTCATGGCATCAGACGAAACCAGTGCAGAACCAGAGGAAGGAATTAGGATAGCATCAACCCCTTGACAAGCCGCTGTACGGGCAATAGCGCCAAAGTTTCGAACATCAGTTATTCTATCTAAAACAAGTATGCAGGGTTTCTTTCCTTCTTCTAATAATTTGTCGACCAATTCTTCAATTACATAATATGAAACAGGTGGAATAAACGCAACAATTCCTTGATGATTTCCTGAAGTTAGCGAATCTATTTTTTGTGCAGGGACAAATTGTAATTGATAATGTTTGCCATGAAGGGCTTCTTTTAAGGTTAAAAAAGTTTCTTTTTGTATTCCTTTTTGAATAAGAATTTTGTTAAGTTCTTTATCCGACTTTATTGCTTCAATTACGGCATGCAAACCGTAAATAATATCGGTTCGTTCTTTTCGTTGGTATTCTCTTTTTATTTCTTTCATCATTCAAATATAAATTCTATCGCCACATTACCTTCCAACGTTTTAGCTACTGGACAAGCTTTTCCAGCTTGAATTACTTTTTTTCGAGTCAATTCGTCCCAATTATTTCCTTCCAATGATATGCGAATTTCAATTTTATCAATTTTCCTTGGATTAGCTCCCATAATTTTCGTTACCCTTGCTTCAGCATAATTGAAACTAATTTCGTTTTGCTGACAGTAGATGCCCATTATAGTAAACATGCAAGATGCCACTGAAGTCGCGACTAAATCAGTTGGAGAAAAAGCCTCTCCTTTTCCATGATTATCTGCGGGGGCGTCGGTAATGATCGTTTTTCCCGAGGATAAATGTGTACAAGTGGTGCGAAGATTTCCGGAATAGGTGACTACTGAAGTACTCATGAGTACAAAGTTAAACCATTTAAAGGAGAGTTTCATAGGAATATGGTGGAATAAATTACCTTTGTGCAACTCTTATTCCTCATTTATCGTCTTTTTAAACAATGAAAAATATTGTTTTTCTGCTTTTGATGGCACAAACTTTTACCACTAATTCTCAGAGTGTCCCATGTCCATTTGTAAATGCCGGTCCAGATCAAACCGCTGATTGTTCATCTGCTGCTGGCTGCTCAAATTTAACAGCTACTTTTTTAGATATTAGGGAAACTTCAAGTTATACGGTTGAATCCATACCACATACGTTGCCTATTCCTTATAATCAATCAGGCGGTACCCAAGTGTCGGCAAATACTGATGATGTTTGGAGTACAATTATTACCTTACCTTTTTCTTTTTGTTATTATGGCCAAACGTATACCACATGTAAAATAGGATCAAATGGTTCTATTTTGTTTAATCCAACAACCTCAGGTGGGGGGCAACCTTGGGCCTTTACCGCAAGTGTTACGAATACTACAGGAATAAATGGTGCAGGCCATGTTTTGGGTGTTTATCATGATATCGATCCGTCTGTGTGTGGAACAATAAAATGGTACGTTTCCGGTACTGCTCCATGCCGACAATTTATTGTTTCCTATAATGAAGTCTGTCACTTCTCATGTAACTCGATTAAAAGTACACACATGATGGTATTGAATGAAACCACAAATTATATAGATGTATATGTTCAATCTAAACCGACATGTTCTAATTGGAATGGAGGAAGGGCCGTTATTGGACTTCAAAATTTTGCTCAGAATGGAGGAATAACTGCTCCCAATAGAAATTCGGCACCTACTTGGACTCTTACTGCTGCTGAAGGCTGGCGATTTAAACCAGCCGGGACCCCACTTTATAATTTGGAATGGTTTCAGGGTACAACTTCCTTAGGTAATTCACCAACAATTTCTGTTTGCCCATCAACTCAAACGACATATACTGCACAATATACCTATACCCAATGTGGAGCTTCAACACCAACAGTTTTAACAGACGATGTAACCATAACTCCAGCACCCGGGCAAATTACAGCCACTATCACGCCGCAACAAAGTATTTGCGGTCAAGCAAATGGTTCGGTATCAATTACAGCATCAGGTGGAAGTGGAGCTCTATCCTATTCGAGTGATAACGTGAATTTTGGGACAAACTCAAATTTTTCAGGATTAAATTCCGGAAACTATACTTTTTACGTTCAGGATCAAGGCGGTTGCACGGTTTCTCTCCCAGTACAAATTACCGATTTATCAACGTTAGCAGCAACAGCGGATAGTATGCCAACCTTGTGCAATGGTTCGAGTGATGGTTCAATAACTATAGTGGCGACGGGTGGAACACAGCCATATACATACATCTTAGGAAGTGGATCTCCTCAAACAAATGCTGTATTCACGAACCTTCCTGTTGGTGCCTATTCAATAATAGTTAATGATGCGCAGGGGTGTCAAGTTACGCTAAATCAAGCTGTAACAGAACCTACAGCTGTTCAATTAACTCAACTTTCAATAACTAATTCTACATGTAACTTGCCGAATGGCAGTCTTGAAGTAAACGCTACCGGTGGAATTACGCCGTATCTTTTCAGTATCAATAATTTCACAAGTAGCCAAGCATCCGGACTATTCTCCAATATTTCTGCACTAACATACACCGTTGAAGTTCAAGATGCTAATGGCTGTTCCTCTCAAATTAATGTAGTGGTTAGTGGCGATAATTCTGTGATTGCTGTCCCTGGAAATTCCAATCCTACTTCTTGTAACGGTTTAAGTGATGGGCAACTTTCAGTCTATACTTTTGGTGGACCTGCTCCGTATCAGTTTTCTATTAACGGATCAACATTTGGAAGTGATTCAGTTTTTACTAATTTAACTGCAGGAAACTATACAATAGCTGTTCAAGATGCGAACGGGTGCATAGACACATTAACCATGCAGGTAGCTCAACCAACTCCACTTTTAGCGAATACATCAACTCCTGTTACGATTTGTATTGGCGAGAATGTTACGTTGACGGCTAGTGCATCCGGTGGAACAGCTCCATATTCTTATTCATGGAATGGGATAAATCAAAATCCTTACACCTACTCGCCAAGTTCAACCCAAACGGAACAATTAAGTGTCATAGATGCCAATGGATGCTCGTCAACTGGTCAAGTGCTCACAATTGTTCTTTCTTTGCCAATTGCCAGCGCAGTTGCAACTCCAACAACTGGAGGAGTTCCGTTAGCAGTTACGGTTGTTAATCAATCACAGAACGCTACTGCGTTTAGTTGGGATTTCGGAAATGGTTCAACTACTCAAACCTCTGATTTAAGTTCCGTAAATACTACATATCAAAACGACGGTACTTTTATAATAGAATTAATAGCATCTAATGGTTTTTGCCAAGATAGTTGGTATGATACCATTGTTGTGATTCCATTTTTACCATTAGAAATAGAAGTTCCTAACGTATTTACACCGAACGCCGATGGTAGTAATGAAGGTTATTTTGTTTGGACCCAGAATGCATTGTCTATTGAGGCAGTTATTGTAAATCGGTGGGGAAATACAATGGTAGTTATCGACGATTTAACTTACCAATGGGATGGAAAAACACCAAATGGAACAGCAGCCGAATCGGGCGTTTATTTTCTTAAGTACAAAGTCACGGGAATGGACAACACAGTTAAAGAAGGACATACTTTTTTCCATTTAATTAGATAAAATTTCTTTTTTACTTTATTTTTGGGTAAAAAATTTAAAATGAGAATTTTACCCTTTATTTTCTTTTTTTGTTCTATCATAAGTTTTGCTCAAAACAATTGGGTTAAAGAGTTCCAAAGACCTAAGCAATTCATTGAAAATAAAGGTCAATTTGATGAGTTATCTACTCAGAATTTCGGAAAAGTTCTTTTTGCTGTTGATTTTGGAAAAACCAAAATTTTATTTGCTCAAAAAGGAGTTATGTATTCTTTTCTTGATTCAGATAAAATAGCAAAAGAAAAAAGGGAAGAGCTTGCCAAGAAGACAGAGGTAAAATCTATTTTAGACCATAAAACGAAAGAACAGCTCATCGGTAAATTTCTGTTTAATTCGGATGCCGTCACCATGCTTTGGGAAAATGCAAACTCGTGTAAAATTGTTGCTTCAAATAAAACGCAAGATTATCACAGTTATACTTTCAAGGATAAATCAGGGAAATACAGAAATGAAAGTCAAATTAGCGGTTTTGAACAAATTACGTATGAAAATATTTATCCGAATATTGATATTCAATACACCGTTCATCCAGAATCAGGGGTAAAATATGCTATTTTTCTAAAACCGGGAGCAAATCCTTCAGATGTTAAAATGCTTTATGACAGGGAAATAACGTTTGATAATGGAAAGATTAAAATCCCAACACGCTTTGGAGATATTATTGATCATGAACCTTTTACATTTTACGGAAGAGGACAGGAAATTAAATCTTCGTTTAGACTTACTAATTCAAAAACTGTTCAATTTGACTTGGACAACTACGATAAGAATCAATTAGTAATAATTGATCCATGGACGCAAACGCCTTCTTTTGCGACTAATTGGGATTGTGTTTGGGAATGTGACAAAGATGCCTCAGGAAATGTCTATGTTCTAGGTGGAATAATGCCCATGCAAATATTAAAGTATAACACTGCGGGGGCATTGCAATGGACATATAATACGCCTTATGATACGTCAAATGTATGGTTGGGGACTTTTGCTGTAGATAATTTAGGTAATTCCTATGTGACAGCTGGTTCAACTGCTCAAATTCAAAAAGTCAATTCATCTGGAGCTTTGGTTTGGAATAATGCAAATCCGGTAGGAGCATTCTCGAATGCAGAGTTTTGGACGATTACTTTTAATTGCGATCAATCAAAGCTAGTTGTTGGGGGAACGGGAGGTTCTGCTCTAACCTTAAAAGCCACAGTTTACGATATTAACGTGAATACTGGAGCAGTTATAACCAGTGCTGATTTTTCTCAAGGAAATGCAACATCTATTCCTCCGACCATCCAAGAAGT
>JACCDK011110076.1_pt1 | contig 26846 bp, 24 predicted proteins | sample 7445871 | NCBI WGS metagenome assembly JACCDK01 (sample SAMN15323436, study PRJNA562643) | freshwater metagenome | isolation source: river surface water | place: USA:Blue River Watershed | collected 2017-08-15 | reverse complement strand
CGACGCCGACCACCGCCCCCAAAGTCTTGATTCTGGGCGACTCCTTGAGTGCCGAATATGGGCTGACGCGCGGTACCGGTTGGGTCGATCAAATGGCGCAGCAAGCTCAGCGCGAATCGGTGGCCGTTCAGTTGATCAATGCCAGCATCAGCGGTGACACCACCTCGGGGGGCGTGACGCGACTGCCCTCACTGCTCAAACTTCACCAACCCCATGTGGTGATCATTGAGTTGGGGGGAAACGATGCCTTGCGTGGCTTGGACATGAACCTGACCCAAGCCAATTTATTGACCATGATCAACGCAAGCCAAGCGATGGGCGCCAAGGTGATGGTCATTGCCATGCAAGTCCCACCCAACTACGGTGCCAATTACCTCAAGCAAATGTCAGCGGCCTACGAGAAAGTGAGCAAGACGACAGGCGCGAACTTGAACCAGCAGTTTCTCAAAGGTGTGGCAGACGACCCCGATCCTTTGAAATGGTTTCAAGCGGACCGCATTCATCCCAACGAAAAAGCACAGCCCTTGATGATGAAAAATGTGTGGCCACAGCTGAGAAAAATGCTGCAGGCCAAGCCTTGAATGGCAGATGCAAATCAGGGCTGCGGCATTGGAGGCTGAGGCGCATGGGGATCTGAATCTAGACCTTGCCCTGAGCCTTGAGACTCGGTGTCGGGTGAATCCAATTTGCGCTCAGCTTTGGCTTTGAGTTTGTCTTCTTTCTTGCGCTTCTTCGCCAATTCTTTTTGACGTTTTTCGTAGCCGTAATTGGGTGTTGCCAAGATGTTACTTTCTAATGAATGACATCCACTGTATCAGTTTGCCATCCCGCTCTTGGCAAATGCCTCAAATATTCAAGCAGCGTGCAGCGGCTTGTGACAAATCAGCCAACAAATCATCGGCAGATTCAAATCCCGTGGAAAAACGAACCAAAAAGCCTGGCTTCAACTGCGATGGCCAACCTGAGCGCATGCTGGCAATGTTGTAAGGTACCACCAAGCTCACAGGGCCGCCCCAGCTGTAGCCAATTTTGAAGCGCTTCAAAGTGTCGCAAAACGCATCCACTTGGGCTTGTGTCAGCTTAGGGCTGAGCATGACACTGAAAAGCCCCGCGGCAAGACCTGCCCCCCCATCAGGGGCACACAAAGCTTTCCAGTTGGCGTGGCCGGGTGAGCCTTCCAAGGCGGGATGCATGACTTGCACACACGCCGCTTGGGATTGCCACCATGCAGCCAATTTGCGCGCCGTTTGATCTTGCGCTTCATAGCGCAAGGTGATGGTCGGCAAAGAGCGCAAAATTGACTCCACATCGTTAGGGCCCACGCAAATGCCCAGACGCATCATGGTGAGCTTGAGTTTCATGGCCAAAGCATCGTCACGGGTCATGACGCTGCCCATCAGAACGTCGCCACCACCACTGGGGTACTTGGTCAATGCATGGGCTGTCATGTCAACAGACAGGCTACCGTCGCCCAACAAATCAAAGGGTCTGAATGCCAAGCCCGCCCCCCAAGTGTTGTCCAATGCCGTGATCACTGCGTGCGACTTGCATGTTTGAACCAAGGCAATGAGGTTGGGAAACTCCATGCTGACGGAGCCAGGTGCCTCAAGCCAGACCAACTTGGTATTGGCTTGAATTTTGGTTGCCAGATCTTGGGGGTTCATGGCATCGTAGTAAGTGTGGGTGATGCCAAAAGACTGCAACTCACCTTCGGCCAAGGTTTTGTTGGGGCCATACGAATTGTCTGGCAAGAGCACATGATCGCCCGTTTTGAGAACGGCGAATGCGGCCACCGCCAAAGCCGACAATCCACTCGGCGTGAGCACGCAATGTTTGCCGCCTTCTAAGGTGCAAAGGCGCTCTTCCAGGGTGAAGGATGAGGGGGTGCCGTGAGTGCCGTAGGTGTAGGCTGATTTGTCTTTCCACTCCCGCTGGCGCATGGCGGCCACATTGGGAAAGAAAACCGTTGAGGCTTTGAAAATGCCCGGCTGAGGGGCTTGAAACTCAGCCGGTGGCGTGTAGCCGTGATGGATCAGTTGGGTTGAGGTGTGGGATGTGTTTTTTTCGGACATCCCATCATCCTAACTTCAGACCTTCCATTTTTCCATCAATTTTTGGGGGTTGAGGCTGTCATAGCCTTCAAAGGGTTGGTGAATCCAAGGGTTGGTTGGCAGGTAGTCAACCGAATAGTCGGGCTGGAAACCTGAAACACCTTTGGTCCAAATGACCGCCGTACGCAATTCGGTGATGGGCTTGTAATTGGTTTTCAGCATGTTGACCACAGCATTCAAGGTGTGACCGGAGTCAGCCAAATCGTCCACCAACAAAACACGGCCAGCAATTTCGCCTTTGGGCGTGGTGATGAAGCGTGCAATGTCCAAATGGCCTTGAACCGTGCCCGCATCGGCGCGGTATGAGCTGGTCGACATGATGGCCAAGGGCTTGTCAAAAATGCGCGACAAAATATCGCCAGGACGCATGCCACCGCGTGCCAAACACAAGATGGTGTCAAATTCCCAGCCGGACTGATGGACCTTGAGGGCCAACTTTTCAATCAGGTTGTGGTACTCGTCATAGCTTACGTACAAGTGTTTGCCGTCTTCGGTCAGCATGAATGTTCTCCAATGGTTTGTTCACGGCACAAGGCTGTGCAATGAGGTGTTGATAATTGAATCAATGAGAGGCTGCAAAAGGGTTGTGCATCAAGATGGTGTGATCGCGGTCAGGGCTGGTAGAGACCATGTGAATGGGCACGCCCGTGACTTCCTCAATGCGTTGCAAATACAAGCGGGCATTGACTGGCAGTTTGTCCAACTGCGTCACGCCCACTGTGCTGTCGGTCCAGCCTTGAATGGTTTCATAAATGGGTTTGCAACGGGCAATGTCATCAGCACCCATGGGCAGAATGTCAACAGTTTCGCCGTCGAGTTCGTAGCCTGTGCAAAGTTGCAACTCTTTCAAGCCATCCAACACATCCAGCTTGGTGATGCACAAGCCCGACAGGCCATTGACTTGGGCACTGCGCTTGAGCAAGGCCGCATCGAACCAACCACAGCGGCGACTGCGGCCTGTGGTGACGCCTTTCTCAGCGCCCACTGTGCTCATGTGCCAACCGGGTGTGCCCTCTTTTTCCCATTCCAGTTCGGTGGGGAAAGGTCCGCCACCGACGCGCGTGCAATACGCCTTGGTAATGCCCAACACATAATGCAACATGCCAGGGCCGACACCTGAGCCGGCCGCAGCGTTGCCAGCCACACAATTGCTGGAGGTGACGTAGGGATAGGTCCCGTGGTCGATGTCGAGCAAGGTGCCTTGGGCGCCTTCAAACAACAAATTGGCCCCCAAACGATGCGCATCGTTGAGTTCACGAGAGACGTCGGCCATCATGGGTTTGAGCAACGCTGCGTGCGCCATGGCTTCTTTGTAGACCACGTCAAACTGAACTTGGCCATTTTGAATGTAAGGCTTGAGTGCATCACCAAAAGTGAATTTCTCAGAACCCAAAAAAGTGGTGAGCACATGGTTGTGCAAGTCCAACAACTCTTTGAGTTTGCTTGCAAAACGCTCTGGGTATTTCAAGTCTTGAACGCGCAGCGCACGGCGCGCAATTTTGTCCTCGTAGGCAGGCCCAATGCCTCGACCTGTGGTGCCAATTTTCTCGGCGCCACCTTGTTCACGAGCAGCTTCGCGTGCAACATCCAATGCCGCATGAAATGGCAAGATCAAAGGGCAGGCTTCGCTGATGCGCAAACGCGAGCGCACTTCAACGCCCGCTTTTTCGAGACCCGCAATTTCTTCAAACAATTTGCCTGCAGAAAGCACCACACCATTGCCGATGTAGCACTTCACACCAGGCCGCATGATGCCACTGGTGATAAGATGGAGCGCCGTTTTAACGCCATTGATCACCAAGGTATGTCCTGCGTTGTGGCCGCCTTGAAAACGCACAACACCTTGTGCACTTTCAGTGAGCCAATCCACCAATTTGCCTTTGCCCTCATCACCCCACTGGGTGCCTACAACGACAACGTTACGTCCTTTGGTCATGTTCATTTTGCTTTGTTCTCAATGGCTTTAACTACCCATTGCCCCGCCACTTCCACGAGTTGGCGATCGCATTGGAATTCATCAATTTCGCTGTCGTGTCCTGGCAAGATGCAGACAACTGTTTCGCCTTGCTGGCGAAGTTTGGCAATGGCCAAACGCAAATCGGAGGACATCCCCCAAGGCGCGCGAATGGCCGCCTTGAGCGTCAATTGCGGCACCGCACCAACCCATTGCTTTAAATCTAAGCTGAAACCAACCGCAGGCCGATCGCGGCTGATTTCGTGCCCAAACACCGCACCCACGCCGTCATAACGCCCCCCGCGGACGACCGCATCACTGGCGCCTTTGGCATAAATGGCAAATCGCAGTCCGCTGTAATACGCATAGCCGCGCGCATCGGCCAAATCAAATTTGAACTGCACTTGCGGCAGCTGATCACTGAGCCATTGCAATTGCTCAATGGCCACTTTGATTTGGGGTTTGGCCGGCAGGGTGGCCAGTGCACGATTCAAGACAGATGCATCACCATACAAATCAATCAAGCTCATCAATCCAGCTTGAATTTCACCAGGGAATTTTTCAGTCAATTCAGCCAGGGCAGAAGAATTTTTGGACGCCAACGCGGCATACACGTCGCCTCGGGTGGCTTCATTCAATGACAAGCCTTCGAGCAAGCTGCTGACAATTCGCGCATCGGCCAAGTCCACCAGCACTTCTCCCATTTGCGCCGCCTGCAAACAGTCAAGTGCCAATTGCAAAACTTCCAAATCGGCCTCTAAGCCTGCATGGCCAAAAATTTCAGCACCCAGTTGCAAAGGCTCGCGTGTGGCGTGAGGGCGATCCGGTTGGGTGTGCAAAACGGGACCGCAATAGCAAAGGCGAGTAACACCCTGTCGGTTGAGCAAATGGGCATCAATGCGCGCAACTTGTGGCGTGGTATCGGCACGCAAACCCATCAAGCGACCAGAGATTTGATCCACCAGCTTGAAAGTTTGAAGGTCAAGGGCTTTGCCAGTGCCCGTGAGCAAGGACTCAATGTGCTCCAACAACGGCGGCGACACCAACTCAAAGCCATAGCTTCGGGCAGTGTCTAAAAGCAATCTTCGGAGTTCTTCGATGTGTCTGGCTTCTGAGGGCAAGACATCGGCGATGTGATCCGGGAGGACCCAAGCGGACATGGCAAATAAGGGGGCTGTTAAAACAAGGATTTTACCGGTTCAAACAGGGTCTAAATGAGCCAAATCAAAAGAAAGGCCCCCAGCATGACGATGCCGAGGCCAAAAAACCGAATCTGACCGTCTTGGAGTTGCAACAACTGGGTGAACATTTCACGCCAACGGGTGGGTGAAATGAGGGGCAAAAGCCCCTCCAAAATCAAAACCAGGGCGATTGCCACCAAGAGGGAAGCACCAAAATCCACTTATTTCTTAGCAGGTGCCGCAGCAGGTGCAGGGCTGGTGTTACCGCGCATGGTTTTGAAAAAGTCCAGATTGCCTGGGTCCAAGACCATGACATCGCTCTTTTTGGCAAAGCTGGCTTTGTAGGCATCCAAGCTGCGATAAAACTGTGCAAATTGAGGATCTCGTCCAAAAGCTTCGTTGTAGATGCGAGCCGCTTGTGAATCGCCCTGCCCCTTGATCTTTTGAGCTTCGCGATAAGCATTGGCAATGGTCACTTCGCGCTGCCGGTCGGCATCGGCTCGGATTTTTTCGCCCTCAGCAGCACCCGTGGAGCGAAGTTCATTGGCAACGCGTTTGCGTTCGGCTTCCATTCGACGGTAGACAGACTCCGTGATGGCATCGACATAATCAGCACGGGTGATGCGCACATCCACCACGTCAACGCCCCAAGGCTTGTCCCCACGAACCTTCTCCAAGACTTCACGCTTGACGTCGTTCATGAGGGCATCACGGCTCAATGACAACAAATCTTTGACCGTGCGTTTGTTGATTTCCTCTTGAAAAGCGTTGCGAACCACCCGGTTCAATTGGTTGGCACCCGATTTTTCATCCAGGCCCACGTTGCGGATGTAGGCCATCGGATCGGTGATGCGCCATCGCACATACCAGTCAATGACCACACGCTGCTTTTCTGCAGTCAGCATGGGTTCAGTGTCTGGACTGTCCAAAGTTAACAAACGCTTGTCAATGTAAGTGACATTTTGAAGGGGTGGCGGCAATTTGATGTTCAAACCCGGCTCGGTAATCACTTCCTTGATTTGACCCAGCGCGTACACCACACCAAATTGGCGTTGGTCTACCACGAACAACATTGAACTGGCCAAGGCCAAGACCAGCAAAAGGGACGAAACCCATATTCCGATTCGATTCATTTTGCGAAGTCCTTAACGATTATCACGGTCGCGAGAGCGCAAACTGTCTCGAGATCTTGGGTCAACTGGTGGCGCAACGGGTGCAGGTGTCACAGTCGCAGGATTGCCATTGGCATTCGTTTCGGTTGAAGCGCTGGGTGCCAAGGGCGAACTGGTCACTTGCATCAATTTGTCCAAGGGCAAGTACATCAAGTTGGACCCCTGTTTGCTGTCCACCACCACCTTGGTGACGTTGGTATAGATCTGCTGCATGGCATCGAGGTACATGCGGTCGCGCGTCACTTGGGGCGCTTTTTGATACTCAGGCAATACAGCTTTGAAGCGTTGTGCATCACCCTCAGCCTGCGCCACGATTCGCTCGCGATAAGCTTGCGACTCCTCTTTCAGGCGGGATGCTGCACCCACGGCACGTGGCACCACATCGTTGGCGTAAGCTTGCGCCTCGTTCTTCGCACGCTCACGTTCTTGTCCCGCTTTGAGCACATCGTCGAATGCTGCTTGCACTTGCTCAGGTGGACGGACACCCCCTTGCTGCAAGTTGATGCCAACCACTTCAATGCCCACTTTGTAACGGTCCAGAATGTTTTGCATCAACGCGCGAACCCGCGGTGCAATTTGATCTCGCTCTTCAGCAAGGGCTGAATCCATCTTCATTTTGCCGACCACCTCACGCACAGCAGTTTCCGCCGCTTGCACCACGGCTTCTGTGGGGTTTTTGCTTTCAAACAAATAGGCACGTGCATCGTTCAAACGGTATTGCACAGCAAATTTAATTTCCACGATGTTTTCATCTTCCGTCAGCATGGCGGATTCGCGCAAACCGGTGGCCTTGATGACATTGTCTCGACCGATGTCAACGGATCGAATTTGCGTCACAAACACCAACTCGTGCTTTTGGATGGGGTAAGGCAAGCGCCAGTTGAAACCAGCGCCGACAGTGGCTTTGTACTTGCCAAACTGCGTGATCACTGCTTGCTGACCCTCTTGCACAATGAAGAAGCCTGTGCCCATCCAGATCAGCAACAAAGCACCCAAAATGACGCCGACGCCCAAATTTCTGAAAACAGGTGGGATGCCGTTCGGAGAAGAACCGTTAGGCGGGCCTTTGTGAGAGGGGCCACCGTTTTTACCGCCCAAGAACTGAGACAGCTTGCGGTTCAGATCACGCCATAACTCGTCCAAATCTGGGGGGCCTGATTGAACGCCAGGTCGGTTGGACGATGAGCCAGAAGGGTTCCCATGGGGAGGCTGCGACTGGCCAGAACCAGAAGGAGTTGCAGAGGGTGTCGAGCCCTCTTGCCCCTCTTGAGAGGGTTTGTCGTCACCACGACCCCAACGCGGGTCGTTCAAATTGAACATGCCGCGAATGCGTTGCGGAAGAGCTGTCCAGCCTAAAGCACGGGGATTAAAGTTCATTTGTTTTTCTAGCTGATTGTTCTGCTTGCGCTCATTGTGCCCAAACCCAATGGCAATTATGAAGGTTCGCGTGAATTTTCCCCGAAATTATCAAGGGCAAAACGTGGATCTGATGCGGGCGTGGGCTCGGTTGAGTTGGTCAGCACCTCTTGGGCCAGCCATTGACGCAGCAATGGCAAGCCTTCCCCAGACTGCGCACTGACAAAGATGCGTGTCAGGGCCTGCCCATCGACTTCATACACGTCTTGAAAAACAAGAGGCCGTCGCTCAGCGGGGAGATTGTCTATTTTGTTGAAGACAAGCCATTGAGGCACGTGATCGGCCCCGATCTCATGCAAGACGCGTTGCACCTCTGTCATTTGCTCTGGGAAGTTGGGGTTGGACGCATCGACCACATGAAGCAACAAGTCGGCATCAGCGGCCTCTTGCAAAGTGGCCTGAAACGCATCAATCAAACCGTGGGGTAAATCACGAATGAACCCCACCGTGTCTGAAACCGAGGCGCTGCGCCCTGCTTCACCCAAATAAAGTTGTCGTGTGGTGGTGTCAAGTGTGGCAAACAACTGATCAGCGGCATAGGCGCGCGCTTTGACCAGCGCATTGAACAAGGTTGACTTGCCAGCGTTGGTGTACCCCACCAGAGAAACATTGAAGGCATTGCGACGATCGCGCTGACGTCTTTGCGTGGAGCGTTGCTTTTTAACTTTGATCAAACGTTCTTTGGTGCGTTTGATGGCGTCGCTGATCATGCGGCGGTCTAACTCGATCTGCGTCTCGCCAGGACCCCCTCGGGTGCCAATGCCGCCCCGTTGTCGTTCCAAGTGTGACCACCGTCGAACCAAGCGCGTACTGAGGTACTGCAGGCGAGCCAACTCAACCTGCAGCTTGCCTTCATGACTGCGTGCACGCTGCGCAAATATTTCCAAGATCAAGAGCGTTCTGTCATTGACAGGCAGGCCCATGTGACGCTCAAGGTTGCGCTGCTGGGCTGGGCTCAGTGATTGATCAAACAGAATTTCGCGAGCTCCCATTTGCTCGGCCATGAATTTGATTTCGTCAGCTTTACCAGAGCCCACAAACAAAGCGGCATCGGGTGCTTTGCGTTTGCAGCTTATTTTGGCAACAGGCTGCAGGCCAGCTGTGATTGCCAATTGACTGAGTTCATCCAGTTCACCGTCGAAATGGGGCAAACCAAAGTCAACGCCGACCAACAAGGCCGGTGTTGAATCCACCGATTCTTTGCTCAAAAGGAATGATCAAGCAGGTGTGTCTTCAGCAGCATCAGTACCCGAGAGGTTGACTGCGCGGCCAGGGACAATGGTGGAAATGGCGTGCTTGTAGACCATTTGCGTGACGGTATTGCGAAGCAACACCACATACTGGTCAAAGGACTCAATTTGGCCTTGAAGCTTGATGCCGTTGACCAAATAAATGGACACTGGCACATGCTCGCGGCGCAAGGCGTTGAGGAAGGGGTCTTGCAAAAGTTGCCCTTTGTTGTTCACGATATTCTCCGTGTTCTGAAATAAATTAAGGGTTTTACCTTAACACAAGCTTGAAAGGCTTTGAAAACCGCGATCCTTAAAAACCTTACAAATCAGTCCGAATCTTTGTCGGCGTAGGGATTTTGAGACGTTTTCATCTCAATTCGGAGGGGCGTGCCCGAAAGGTCAAAATGTTTCCTGAAACGCCCTTCCAAGTAACGTTTGTAGGTTTCTGTCACGTGTTCCAGTGAGTTGCCATGAATCACAATCACGGGCGGGTTCATGCCCCCCTGGTGGGCATATCGCAACTTGGGACGGAACATGCCGCCTCGCTGTGGGCTTTGAAACTGAACGGACTCCAACAACAATCGTGTCAAAACCGGCGTGGTCATTTTGACCATGGCTGATTTGTGCGCCTGCGAGATGGATTTCCACACAGGGCCTAGGCCTTGGCGCTTTTTGGCAGAAATGGTGTGCAGGTTTGCAAACTTGAGAAAGGGCAATCGGTTCTCGATGGAACGATGCACCAACTCACGTTGGTATTCGTCAACGGCATCCCACTTGTTCACAGCCAAGACCACTGCCCGACCACTTTCCAAAATGAAGCCTGCAATGTGTGCATCTTGCTCTGTCACACCTTGTGTGGCGTCGAGCAAGAGCAAGACCACATGCGCAGACTCAATGGCTTGCAAAGTTTTCACCACAGAAAACTTTTCAATGGCTTCAAACACCTTGCCTTTGCGTCGCAGACCCGCGGTGTCAATGAGTTCGAACTTTTGACCATCGCGCTCAAAGGGAACGGTGATAGCGTCACGCGTGGTGCCAGGCATGTCAAAGGCAACCAAACGTTCTTCACCCAACCATGTGTTGATGAGCGTCGATTTGCCAACGTTGGGGCGACCTGCCACCGCCAGTTTCACGATGGTGGTGTCAAGGTCTGGCGCCTCATCGTCATCCGGCAACAAGAGTGGGTCCAGTGCGAGTTCGACCAAACTTCTGACACCTTGGCCGTGAGCCGCTGACACAGGAATCACATCACCCAGGCCCAATTCGTAAAACTCGCTGATTTGGACGCCTTCGCGCATGCCTTCGGCTTTGTTGGCCACCAACAAACAGGGCTTGCCAATTTTTCGAAGGTATTTGGCAATGTCGTGATCTTGCGCAGACACGCCTGCACGCGCATCCACCACAAACACAACCACGTCAGCCTCTGCAACGGCTTGTTGTGTTTGCTTGGCCATTTCTTTGTAAATGCCAGCGCTGGCATCAGGTTCGAAACCGCCGGTGTCTATGACGATGTACTCGTAGCGGCCCTGCCGTCCTTGGCCGTAATGGCGATCGCGGGTCAGTCCCGCAAAATCGGCCACGATGGCATCCCGACTTTTGGTCAGACGGTTAAAGAGCGTGGACTTGCCTACATTGGGGCGTCCGACCAAGGCCAGTACGGGTTTCAAATCAATCTTTCAGGGTGTCAGTTGGCACGCAAGGCTTGAACCAAGCCACTTTTCGTGATGACCACCCAATTTTTTCCATAAGGGACGGGGGGCATTGCGATACCCGACGCATCGATTTGAGCTCGGGCGATCGTTTGCCCATTGTGAGCATCGATCCAATGCAACCACCCCAAATCATCGCCCACGACCAGCTGCCCTTCGGCAGCTGCGGGTGCGCTGAGCCCGCGAAAACGAAAGGCTTCAGACTGCCACAAGACTTGACCACCTGCACGATTCCAAGCGACCAATTTGCCGTCAGACTCCGCACCGAAAAGTGCGGTCTGTGTTCCACTCAGGCCCACATGTCCTTGCGACGCACGCGTCCAAAGATTGCTGCCTTTTTGAGCATCAACACAGGTCACGGAGGTTTGAAACGCACGGGCGCAAACGACATTGTTCACACGTGACACACCAGCAACCAAATCAACCAAACGTTCAACTTCGTTGGTGCCGCGAGAAGAACCGATGGTGACTTCCCAACGGGATACGCCATTGCTTGGGTTCAGGGCAACCAGTCTGCCCGAAAGACCCACCAGCAAATTGTCTTGATAACTGGTCAAGATACCGGCTTGTCGCAAAACCAAGGCATCACCGGCGCGTTGCTGACTCCAAAGCCTTTGCCCTGAAGCGCCATCCAAAGCAATCACCGTTCGATCTGCTGTGAGGACAAAAACACGCCCACCCGCCACCAAAGGTGCCGTGAAGGACAGTGCTGGCAACTTCACTTTCCACAAGACTTTGCCATCTGCCAAAGTCACCAACTCGTTGGACTTGGTGATGACAGAAAGGCGATTGCCATCGGTTCCGACGCCCGCAGAAAGGGGCGTGTTCAAAGCAAAGCGCCATGCTTCTGCACCCGTTTCGACATTCAGCACGCTCACCAAACCATTGGCACTGGCCAGGGCCAATTGAGCGCCCGACAATTGCGCCGTCAAGGGGGATGAAACAGGTCCAATCTGGGCTGACCAAAGTCTGCTCACGCTCAGTTGTTCTTTGTAATCGACCAAGGCACTGGGCGTCGGTTTGTCTGGGGAACTGGCGCAAGCCCCCAATAGCAATGCCGTGGCCACCAAAGCGGCGAGAGCGGCAAAGGGTCTGTGAAGTGACAAGGTCATTTCGTCGCACCCTTGGCAAGCGTGGGGTCAACACCCAAAGCATTCAATTTGGCTGCAACCAGACGACGGTATTCTGCATTGTCTGCAAGCTGAGTCCAAGCGTCGGAATAGGCTTTGACTGCTTCTGCAGGTTTGTTTTGCGCGACAGCAATGTCACCTTGAACATCCGATGCCAAGCCAGCAAACGCGGGGGTGAAAGGCTTGGACAAAGTTTTGAGGGCTTCATCGTAGGATTTTTGCTGAGCTTGCAAATTGGCCAAACGAATGCGTGCCAGTTGGGCACTGGCTTCGTCCCCCGCATTTTCACTGGCCCATTTCAAAGCTGCCTGAGCGGCTTCATTTTTTTCGTTCTGCTGAAATACTTTGGCAGCCAACAGTGCAGACTGTGACGCGAAGGTGGTTTTCGGGAACCGCTCTTTCATGTCATTCCAAGAGCGCTCAAGCTTGGCAACGTCGCTGGATGCAGCCGTGCGTTCCACTTCATCAAACAAAGCGGAGGCTTTGGTCGCTTGCTGGCGCTCCCAGTATTGGTAGGCATTCCAGCCGACGTAGGAACCCATCACCGCAATCAGCAACCAGGTCAGGACATTGCCGTATTGCTTCCAAAAGTGCTTGAGTTGATCAAGTTGTTCTTGTTCTTCGAGGTCGAGATGTGAGGACATGTTCAGCTTTGTATCAAGGGGTCAATTGTAGGCTGTGCGCCCAAGCACCCAGGTTTTCCAATGATTCTGTTCTTTGTGCGCCACCGCCGTCCCGCAGCGACTTCACTGAAACCGTATTGTGAGCGAGTTCATCAGCCCCAAAAATGAGGGCAAAGTGTGCGCCACTGCTGTCTGCTTTTTTGAACTGGCTCTTCATGCTGCCAATTCCGTCACCCGTTCCTGCATGCATTTGAACGTTGACACCCATGGCACGCAATTGACGCAGACTCTTCAAGACAACCGGCAAACTTTGCGCTTCTGGAACGATGGCATAGGCGTGCGGTACGCTTGAAGGCACTGCCGCACCCTGCTCTTCCAGCAATGCCAAAACACGCTCGATGCCCAAAGCCCAACCTACCGCTGGCGCGGGTTTGCCCCCCACCTGCTCGATGAGATAGTCGTATCGACCACCGCCACAAACAGTGCCCTGAGAACCCAGTTGATCCGTGATGAACTCAAAAACCGTCAGGTTGTAATAGTCCATGCCCCGCACCAAGCGCGGATTCAAAGAATAGGAAACACCATTGGCATCCAAAATTTGTCGCAAAGCATTGAAGTGCGCCAAAGACTGCTCACCTAAAAAGTCCATCAACCGTGGCGCGGCTTCGACCACATCTTTCATGGCCGGATTTTTGGTGTCCAAAATTCGCAAAGGATTGGTGTACAAACGGCGCTTAGCGTCCTCGTCCAACACGTCTTGATGTTTTTCGAAGTGTGCGATGAGCGCCGCGCGGTGCGCCAAACGCTCGGGGGGTTGACCCAAGCTGTTCAGCTCAAGGCGAACATCTTTCAAGCCGATGGCTTTCCACAGATCGTGGGCCAACAAAATAACCTCGGCGTCGATTTCAGGCCCTTGAAATCCCAAAACCTCTGCGCCAATTTGATGGAACTGTCGGTACCGCCCACGCTGTGGACGTTCGTGGCGAAACATGGGGCCCATGTAGTAGAGACGCTTACCGCCTTCATAGAGCATGTTGTGCTCGACCACTGCACGCACGACACCTGCCGTACTTTCAGGTCGCAATGTGAGGGCCTCACCGTTGAGCCTGTCTTCAAAAGAGTACATCTCTTTTTCGACAATGTCAGTGACTTCACCCAAGCCCCGCACAAACAAGGCGGTGGGTTCGACGATGGGCGTGCGGATGTTGCGATAAGCATAGCGCGCCATCAAATCTCGCACAGTGCCTTCTAACCATTCCCACTTGGCAGACTCACCCGGGAGGATGTCATTCATGCCCTTGACGGCAGTGAGTTTTTTAAAGGCGACAGCCTTGGCGCTGGCCTCGATCGATTTCTTGTCAGACATACAATTCAATTGGCAGCGCTTGGGGTGTTGCCAAACCTTTGTTCGATGTACTTGGACACCAGTTCTTGAAACTCTTGGGCAATGTTGTCACCTCGCAAGGTGAGTTTCTTTTCGCCATCAATGAAGACCGGTGCAGCAGGCGCCTCGCCCGTGCCGGGCAAACTGATGCCAATGTCGGCATGCTTGCTTTCCCCAGGGCCATTGACAATGCAACCCATGACGGCCAATTTTAAGTTCTCAACACCAGGGTATTGCGAACGCCACACTGGCATTTGTGAACGCAAATAATCGTCGATTTGTTTGGCCAATTCTTGGAAGGTGCTGCTGGTGGTCCTGCCGCAACCCGGACAAGCGGTCACACTGGGCACAAAAATTCTCAGGCCCAGGGACTGCAAAATTTCAGAGGCGATGACCACCTCTTGCGTACGGGCTTCACCAGGCTGTGGTGTGAGCGAGACCCGGATGGTGTCACCGATGCCTTCTTGCAACAAGATGGACAAGGCTGTGGCAGAGGCCACAGTGCCTTTGGTGCCCATGCCGGCTTCGGTCAGGCCCAGGTGCAGAGGGTAATCTGTACGGCGGGCCAACTCTCGGTAAACCGCAATCAAATCTTGCACGCCAGAAACTTTGCAAGACAAGATGATTTGAGACCGTGACATGCCCATCTCGTGGGCTTTGTCGGCAGAACTGATGGCCGAGGTGATGAGCGCCTCGTACATCACTTGTCGGGACTCCCACGGCGTTGCGCGTTGGCTGTTTTGGTCCATCAAGGAAGCCAACAATTCTTGGTCCAAACTGCCCCAATTGACACCAATGCGCACAGGCTTGTTCCACTTCATGGCCGCTTCGATCATTTGCCCAAATTGCAAATCGTGCTTGTCGCCCTTGCCCACATTGCCGGGGTTGATGCGGTATTTGGACAAGGCTTCTGCGCACGCAGGATGGTCGTTCAACAAGCGATGGCCGTTGTAATGAAAATCGCCAATGAGGGGCACATCAATGCCCATTTTGTCGAGTTGATCGCGAATGTGCGGAACAGCTTCAGCAGCTTCAGGGGTGTTGACAGTCAAGCGCACCATCTCAGAACCCGCCAAGGCCAGTTCCTTGACTTGGATGGCGGAACCGATGACATCCACCGTGTCTGTGTTGGTCATCGACTGAACCCGGACCGGTGCATTTCCCCCCACAGTGACGATGCGTTGCCCCCATTGAACGACGGCTTGCAAACTGCGGCGAGGCAAAGGTGAGGCGGCTGGAATAGCGACGGGCTCTTTCATTTATTTGTCTCTGATGGCGGGTTGGAAGAAGACGGGCTAGCAGGTGAGGATGGACCTGACATGGCAGGCGGCGCAACCGAGGCGGATGCTGCAACAGGCGCTGCAACACTGGATGGGGCGGCGCTGTCGAACACCAAGGCTTTGGGCAATTCAGTTTGCGCTGCTTCAGTAGAAACTGGCTCTTGAACGGGGGGCATGGTTGGCACGACCTCTTGGGTGTCTGCAGGCTTGCCTAAGTTGAAAGGGTTCAGCGTCCAACGTGTGTCAAAGACCAGGCTGGCGAGAATCAACAACAAAACCACGATCCCCAGTTTCAAACCCATTCCCGTCGTCTTGGTGCTCATCACGCTTGGACTGGATGGGTACGAGGGCGAAGCGTCTTGACCCAAAATTTGCAAAGGCTTCAAACCATTGGTGCTTGCAGGCATCAGTGCCAACACAGGATCGGGATCAATTTTGACAAAACGACAAACCTTGGCAGCCAAGGCCCGGGCAAAAACAGGGCCTGACAATGATTCAAATTGATCGCCTTCTAGGGCCTCAAGTTGCTTGATGGAGACTTTCAAATTGACCGAAAGTACCGCCAGATGGATGCCTGCACGTTCACGACCCGCTTTGATCAATGCACCCGGTGATGCAGGCATCAGCGGCATGACCGCGTCATTCAAGGATTCAGTCATGAGATGCCTCCTCTTGGTATGCGCGCCATTGCACTGAATTTGAAAATCGACGTCCTAACATCTTGCCCCAATGGTTCTTTTTAACTGCTTGATTTTGCCGCTGTGCCAGTTGCACAGACAACCATAGCGATTGTGCACTGACAGAGGAGGAATCGTTCACTTTGTCTAGAATTTTCTCAGCTTCTGCGTCTCTTCCCAGCTGAATTTTGAGACCCGCGAGAACAAGCGATTCAGAAATAAAGCTGGGTTGCCGTTGGAATGCCTCATCCATTTTCGAATGGGCTGCGTCCCATTGCTGATTGTGAAGCAAGCAAACGCCCCAAATCCACAAGCTTTTGTCTCTTTCTAGCCCCTCAGAAAGGCGTTGCGCCAGCTCAAATTTCACATAGGCAGACGCGTCACGGCCCTGCTCACACTCCAAAATACCCCAGTTGTGGGCAATTTGCGCATTCTGAGGCGCCAGCAGACTGGCTTGGCGGAAAAACGTGTTGGCCAACGCGAATCGACCCTGCCTTTGGTGAATCACCGCTTTGAGACCCAAAGCCTCAGGCGAGTGAGGTGAAGCCAGCAAGGCTTGGTCGGTCACCTGCATGGCCAGCGACAACAAATCAGCCTGAAAATAGGCCGAGGCCAGCGCCAAATGAGCTTGGACTCGTTGATCCGGCTGGGCTTTTGCGGGACAAGCCACCCCAAGGCCCAATGAAATCAAAAGAAACCAGCTTGCAAGCAAATGCAAGCAGTTCACACCAACACCCCCCTTCATAGGGGGTATTGGCAAGCTGTAGGGCATCAAGAACGATCTGACGCTTGGGCTGTGGGCTTGAAAGCCCATTGAACCGGAACTGCACGTTGTTGGGCAATTCTGCTGGCCACGTCGGTTCGGTCTTTGACATCGCCTGCAAGTTGACCGCAAGCCGCGTCAATGTCATCGCCCCGCGTCTTTCGAACTGTTGTGACAAAGCCTGCTTGAACCAGAATTTCAGCAAACTTGTCGACAGCGGAAGAATCTGACCGCAACAACCCAGATTCTTTGAAGGGATTGAAGGGGATCAAGTTGAATTTGCAACGCAAGCCTTGTGCGGCATGGCGTTTGATCAACTGCACCAATTCTTGCGCATGCTCAGGCTGATCGTTCACACCTTTCAACATGCAATATTCGAAAGTGATGAAATCGCGGGGGGCCTTGGCCAGATAAAGCGTGCACTCGGAAAGCAACTCATCCAACGGGTATTTGCGATTAAGGGGAACCAAATTGTCTCGAAGCACATTGTTGGGTGCGTGCAGAGAAACAGCCAAGGCCACGGGGCAATCCTGAGACAAACGCGCCATCATGGGCACCACACCCGAGGTTGAGACCGTGACCCGTCGCCTCGACAAACCATAGCCATGATCGTCCAACATGGCTTTCAGTGCGGGAATCAAGGCCGCATAGTTTTGCAGCGGCTCCCCCATGCCCATCATGACCACATTGGAAATGACACGCTCAGTTTGCTTCAGGTGATTGCGCAAAAAATGCTCGGCAAACCAAAGTTGGGCCACTATTTCTGCCGTGGTGAGATTGCGACTGAAGCCTTGGTGCCCCGTTGAACAAAAACGGCAACCAACCGCACAACCCGCCTGCGAGGAGACACACAAAGTGCCACGGTCATCCTCAGGAATGAAAACGGTTTCGACCGCATCGCCGCCCCCCACATCAAACAACCATTTGATGGTGCCGTCTTTGGAAATTTGCTGAGAAAGAATGGGCAAAGGCGCCACATGGGCATGCACTTTGAGCTTTTCTCGCAGGGACTTGGCAAGATCGGACATGTCGTCGAACTGCGCCATGCCACGCTGGTGAATCCAACGAAAAAGTTGGGTTGCGCGAAAACGTTTTTCGCCCAGCCCTTCACAAAAAACGGCCAAGCCTTCTAGGTCAAAATCAAGAAGGTTGGCCGTCATCGCGGAAGAATGAAGTTTCTAAGCCGCTGGTGTGAGTCGAAAAAACTCAGCAGCAATCAACGTGAGTAAACGTTCATGCCTGGGAAAAAGAAGCTGACTTCAACGGCTGCAGTTTCCGCCGCATCAGAGCCGTGCACAGCATTGGCATCGATGCTGTCGGCAAAATCGGCACGAATGGTACCAGGTGCAGCTTTCTTGGGATCGGTGGCGCCCATCAGGTCGCGATTTTTCAAGATGGCGCCTTCACCTTCCAAGGCCTGAATCATGACAGGACCGGAAATCATGAAGTCAACCAAATCTTTGAAGAAAGGACGCTCTTTGTGAACAGCGTAGAAGGCTTCGGCTTCACCGCGTGACAAATGCACCATCTTGGCAGCAACAACTTTGAGGCCGGCGGCTTCGAAACGTGCGTAGATTTGACCAATGACGTTTTTGGCGACTGCGTCAGGCTTGATGATGGACAGTGTGCGTTCGATTGCCATGATGAGATTCCTCAAATTTATTTTAAAAATGGTACTTAAAAACTGCGTTTTTAAAGCGGGGTTGCACTAAAGCAAGCCCGCTATTCTAACCCGACCTAGGGGTTTCCCCATGGGTGAAAAGGATTTGTGAGCCAATGTGAGTCCGCTTTGTCAAAGCCCCCACCCCCTATCTCAACGACTGCGCCCACCATTTCTGCGAGGACCTCCCGAGCGGCCCCCAGGTTGTTGCGCCTTGCGTTGCCGGCTGAAACTGTCCGCGCCAATGTAGCCAACAGACGTCTTCATGGGGTCGGGTTGCCCGCCTTGGGCTTGCCCACGTCTTTGCCCGCCCGCATTTTGTCCAGGCTTTTTCGCACCAAATGCACGATTGCGAGGGTTTTGAGTTCGCCGACCTTCTGACCGTTCGGATTGGGTCGGCGATTCTGCCCTCTCCCGCGCTGCACCGGCTTTGTTGGCAGCATGCGTGAGCGCGCGAATGTCAGCTTCGTCCAACTCCATGAAGGTGCTTCTGCGCAAGCCGTGAGGCAAGACCATGGCGCCATAACGAATGCGAATCAAGCGACTGACCGCATGACCCACTGCTTCCATCATGCGACGAACTTCACGGTTTCGGCCCTCTGAAATGGTGACTCGGTACCAACAGTTGGAACCTTCGCCGCCGCCATTTTCAATCGAACCAAATTGGGCCATGCCGTCTTCCAACATGACGCCGTCTAACAATTTTTGTTTTTCTTCATTGCTGAGGGCACCCAAAACACGCACCGCATATTCACGCTCCAAGCCAAAACGTGGATGCATCAAACGATTGGCCAACTCGCCTGAGTTGGTGAACAACAACAGACCCTCGGTGTTCAAGTCAAGGCGGCCAACAGACTGCCATTTGCCATGTTGCAAACGTGGCAACTTGCGAAATACGGTAGGCCTGTTCTTCGGATCATCGTGTGACACGATTTCGCCAGCGGGCTTGTGATAGGCAATGACCCGTGGTGGTGGTGGCTCAATGCGAACACGAATGGGCCGTCCATTGACCTTGACCTGATCGCCATATTGAATGCGTTGACCAATGTGCGCCGGCTCATTGTTCACAGAGATACGGCCCTCTAGGATCAGCTGCTCCATCTCCAAGCGAGAGCCCAAACCGGCTTGCGCCAAAACTTTGTGGAGCTTAGGGGACTCGGCTTGGGGCGCCAGAACACGCTTCGTGAGGAGCGGTGAGGCAAGGCCTTCCGCCGATTGGTCAAATTGCCCAGACACCACATCTTCCATGGCGATGGGACGAAAGATGTCGTGGTCCTCAGCGTTGGGGTGTGCTTCAGCTTGGGGGGATTCAGCACCCTCAGTCTGTTTGGGTGAATCAGGTGCCTCTGGCAACTCAGTCATGGGCTGGACTTTCTGGCGCATCCGCTTCCGCTTCCACAGCCTCCACAGCCTCAACAGCCTCATCCAAAGACAAGGAAGTTTGGGTGCTGTCATCGTCAGTTGGATTCAAAGTGGCCAGCGCCGCAGCTTGTCCCTCAACACTGCTCAACAAGGGCAATTGGTCCAAGGATGACAAGCCCAAGTCGTCCAGGAATTGACGCGTGGTGGCGTACAAGCCCGGCCGGCCGACCGACTCTCGGTGACCGATGACCTCGACCCAGCCACGATCCTCTAACTGCTTCAAGATTTGAGTGTTGATGGTGACACCGCGAATGTCTTCCATGTCGCCACGTGTCACAGGCTGCCTATAGGCAATGATGGCCAATGTTTCCATCACGGCGCGGGTGTACTTAGGGGGCTTTTCTGGGTTGAGCCTGTCCAAGTACATGCGCAGCTCTGGGCGACTTTGAAAACGCCATCCGGTGGCAACAGAAACCAGTTCCAAGCCACGCTCGGCCCAGTCAAGTTGCAACTCTTCTAAAAGAACTTTAAGGGTGTCAGCGCCTAAAGCGTCTTCGAACAACACGCGCATCTCACGTACTGTGACAGGCTGGGTTGAGCAAAGCAACGCTGTTTCAAGGACACGCTTGGCCTGAGCCGTATTCATGGTGTCAGTCTTCCGGGATAAATGCGCATGAAGCGCGAACTGAAACGCACACGAGGTGAGGCTTGAAACCAACAGAGGACCCAGTCCACTCGGTGCGAGACATCAAAAGAATTCGAGCCATTCAGAGGAACCGCTCGGGCCTAGGATCAGGCGGATTCATTGTAACTGAGCGACCATGCCTTCAGCAAATCTTGAAAATCTGGCGGCAAGGTGGACTTGAAGCTCATCTTTTCATCGGTGACTGGGTGGACAAAGGCCAATTGCACTGCGTGCAGGGCCTGCCGCGGCATCAGCGGCTCTGCGCGACCGCCATAAAGACTGTCGCCAACCAAAGGCAAATGAAGAGATGCCATGTGAACCCGAATTTGGTGTGTCCGCCCTGTCTCCAATGTACAGCGCACCAAGACACCTTGCTCACTTTGGGCCAACACCTGGAAGTGGGTGGTGGCGGTTTTCCCGGAGTTTCGGGTCAAATCCACCACGGCCATGCGAAGCCGCTGCGCTGGATCGCGACCGATGGGCAAATCGACAGTTTTTTGTCGCGACCCCGTCCAGACCCTGTCGCTGATGGCCAAGTACTCACGTTTGACCTCACGCGCGGCTATTTTTTTAACCAAAGCATCCATGGCTTGTCGCGTTCTGGCCACCACCATGAGCCCACTGGTGTCTTTGTCCAGCCTGTGCACGATGCCCGCTCTGGGCAAATCCATCAGTTGAGAATCAAGGCCCAACAGCCCATTCATCAAAGTTCCTGACCAATGCCCAGGGGCAGGATGAACCACCATGCCCACAGGCTTGTCAATGATCCGCAGGTGCGCGTCTTCATAGACAACTTTCAGATCCATTGACTCTGGCTTGAAGGCCTGAGACTGGGGGGTGGCCCTGAGTTCAATGGTCCATGCCTCGCCAGCTTTGACCTTGAGGGAGGATTTCAGCGCAGGCAGGCCAGCTCGGGTGACCGCACCATCCTCTAAAAGTTGTTGCAAATAACTTCTAGAGAACTCAGGAACAGCAGCAACCAGCAAGCGGTCAAGTCGCTGACCATGAAATTCGGGTCCCACCACGATGTCTCGAATCTCGACTTGCGGGGCAAGACCACCTTGCGCCGCCATGGTTTCTTCCACAAGATCATCTGTCTCTTCTAGATCTGAGGGGCTCGATATAATCAATTTGGTTTATTTCCAAGGTTGCCAGATGTTGAAGTTCAGATTATCGGTGCTTGTGCTTACGCTTGTTGGCTTGGCCGCCACATTCCTGGCCGGATGCTCAAGCACGCCTGCGGATCCCACGGCAGCTTGGGCCCCCGAAAAAATTTACAGCGAGGCCCGAGATGAAGTCAATGCCGGTGCTTGGGACCGCGCCGCCATGCTGTTCGACAAATTAGAAGGTCGCGCTGCCGGAACGCCATTGGCGCAGCAAGCACAAATTGAAAAAGCTTATGCGCAATACCGGGCTACCGAAAAAGTACAGGCCATTGCCACACTGGACCGGTTTCTCAAGTTGCATCCCGCCAGTCCCGCTGTTGATTACGCTTTGTACCTCAAAGGCTTGGTCAACTTCAACGACAACCTGGGCTTGTTCTCTTTCATCACCAAACAAGATTTGTCGGAGCGAGATCAGAAAGCTGCCAAAGACTCTTTTGAGTCTTTCAAAGAATTGATCACGCGCTTTCCAGATTCCAAATACAGCCCTGACGCACGTCAGAGAATGACCTACATCGTCAATACACTGGCCTCTTACGAGGTTCATGTTGCGCGTTACTACTACAGCAAAGGTGCTTATGTGGCCGCCGTGAACCGTGCGCAATTGGCCATCACCGACTACCCCGGCGTCCCCGCCATCAAAGAAGCCTTGGAAATTTTGATCAAGTCTTATGATGCATTGGGCATGCAAAACCTCAAGGCCGATGCGCAACGCGTGTTGGACAAAAACTTCCCTGCGCCACCTACCCCTGTGAATCAAAAGACGGGTTCGTGGTGGAAATTTTGGTAAGTTGCGACAACGCCAATTCAAAGTCTGCTTCATGGCTGATTTTGCGCATGGGTGGCAAACAAGCCAACAGCCGTTTGCCATAGGCCATTCCCGTGAGGCGGGGATCACAAACCACCAGCAAGCCTGTGTCGGTTTCACTTCGAATCAAACGACCTGCACCCTGTTTCAAGGCCACAGCAGCCTCTGGCACGCTGTACTCTGAGAATGAGCTTTTGCCCATCAGCTCGAGTCGCTGTGATCGCGCCTCGACCAAGGGGTCGTTGGGCGGCGGAAACGGCAGTTTGTCAATGACCACCAATTGAAGCGCATCACCTGGCACATCAAAGCCCTCCCAAAAAGATGCGGATGCCACCAACACGCAGCCCAAACCGCCTTGACTGGCGCCCTCCCTGAATCGCTCCATCAGGCGTCGCTTGGGGCCTTGGCCTTGAACCAAAACTTCCAATTCACCGCTGTGACCCAGAGACGCAGTGAGGGCTTCACCAATGTTGCGCATGGCATTCAAGGTGGTGGTGAGGACCAAGGTGCGACCGCCCAATTGTCTGGCGTATTTCTCGACCCAACTGGCGACCTTGCGTGTGTGGCTGAAGTCATTGGGCTTGGGCATGCCCTGCGGAACGTAAAGGGCAGACATCAACTCATAATCAAACGGACTGGCCACTCGCAGCTTGCGTGCATCGCCCAGTCCACAAGGCTCTGTGAACCAGCGCATTTCAGCGTCCTCACCCAAAGTGGCCGACGTGAACACCCAAGCACGTTGTGCTGGCGTTGACGGTACCGAACTTGCCGAGTCTTCGAGGTGTGACGGCGGCTCGGGGCGTTGAATCATGTGGGTTCGCACCGCCCTTGAAATGTCCAGCGGGGACTCCACCAAGCGCATCTGAGTACCGACCTCTACCCAGCGAACAGCGCCTTCATCACAGGGGGCTTGGAAATCTTGCAACAACTTCAATTGCAAACCAACCCGTTCGTGCAAGCGCACAAAGTCCGGGGCCATTTCGCTCACAGTGTCCAAGGCTGCTTGCGCGGCATTCAAGGCCACCTCCAATTGCGCCATGGCAGTCAACCATTCGGCCGTTTCAATTTCATCGGGAATGGGATCAGCCCATCGCAAGCGGGCGCCGGGCCTGGCATTTTGAGCCGTCAGGCGAAGATCCCGCGTGGCTTTTTCCAGCACACTGCAAATGAGGTTCCAATCGACCAAGCCTCTGGCCATTTGCACACCCGCGCCCAAGATATCGCGTGACAATTCAAGCAATTGGCTGGTGCTGAGGTGCTTGCCTAAAAAATGGATGCCAATTTCATTGAGTTGATGCGCTTCGTCAAACACCACGGTTTGAACAGAAGGCAACAGCTCTGCCATGCCGGTTTCGCGAACATTCAAATCAGCGAAAAACAAATGGTGGTTGATGACCACCACATCGGCTGCCATGGCTTCTTTGCGAGCGAGGTTGACATGGCAAGATTTAAATTGAGGGCATGGTGAACCCAGGCAGTTGTCGCGGTTGGATGTCACAAGTGGAATGACGGGCGATCGATCGTCCAGTCCCGACAGTTCTGACAAATCGCCTGTGCGCGTCGCTTGTGCCCAGGTTTCAATTTTGCTGAGAGCATGCGCGTGAATGCGCAAGGACGCGTCGCTGCTTTGCCGCGCCTGCGACAAACGCTGTGTGCACAAATAACTGCCACGCCCCTTGAGCAAGGCCACCCGAATCGGCAAATTGAATGCATCGATCAGTCTGGGGATGTCGCGTGAAAACAATTGGTCTTGAAGCGCCTTGGTGGCTGTCGAGACCAATGCGCGCTGACCACTTAACAGAACAGGTACCAAATAAGCATAGGTTTTGCCGACACCGGTCCCAGCCTCCACGACCAACTCACCCCCAGCCGAGAGGGTTTCAGCAACAGCCAAGGCCATTTCTGTTTGCCCAGTTCGGGGTTTGAAGTTCGAATTGGCTTGTGCCAAAACGCCGGTTGGCATGAAGGCGCTGGCAACCGATTCAATGTACGCGCTCAACGATCGCCTTTGCTGCTGGCCTTGTCCGACAGGCGTTGTTGGCGGTCCAGTTCTTTCAACTCTCGCTCTTTGGCGTTGAGTTGAATCTCACGCTGGTCCAACGGCCCCAAAGCTTGGTATTTTTGGCGTCGGGCAAGCGCCAAACAGTCGTTCACTGCAAACTTTTGCCAGCAGGCCTTGGAGGTGGTTTGAAATTGGTCGAGAACCTGCTTTTTTTCCTGCGTGATGACAGCCCGCTGTGCTTGAATGTCCAGCAGCTCTGGCGCTGTGAGATGGACTGACTGCGCACAGACAGCAAACCCGCCAGACAAAGCCAGCGTGCCCATCAAGCGTTGCAGTAAGGATGCCAATTTCATGTGATGTGCGTGTCGACTGTTCGGTGTTCCAGGGCCAAGAATTCAGAGGACTGCATTTCATGCAAGCGTGAAATGGTTCGCGGAAATTCGTGGGCCAGCGGTCCTTCGGTGTAAAGGGCTTCGGGCTCGACCTCGGCAGAAAGAATCAATTTAACACGCCGGTCGTATAGAACATCGATCAACCAAGTAAATCTTCTTGCTTCTGATGCCAAACGGGGTGGCATCATGGGCACATTGCTCAAAAGCACGGTGTGAAATTGGGTGGCAATTTCCAAATAATCGTTTTGCGAGCGTGGGCCACCGCACAAGGCTCTGAAGTCAAACCAAACCACACCACCTGCGCGGCGCTTGCTGGTAATTTCTCGCGCTTCAATGTGAAGAATGGGATCTTCATCAGGTCCACTGGCCAATCGGGTAAAGGCTTCCGACATTTCTGCATCGGCCTTTGCGCCCAAGGGGCAGTGGTAGAGCTTGACCATCTCCAGGGTACGGCGTCGGTAATCGGTGCCATTGTCGACATTCAGCACTTCCATGCGCTGATTCAAAAGAGCAATGGCAGGCAGCAATCGATCGCGGTGCAGACCATCCGGGTACAAATTGTCGGGTTTGAAATTGGAGGTGGTGACAAAGCTCACGCCATTGTCAAACAGCGAAACCAACAAACGATGCAAGATCATGGCATCGGTGATGTCAGCCACGTGAAATTCATCAAAACAAATCAGTTGGTAGCGTTTCGCCATGCGCCGACCGAGCTCATCCAAGGGATTGACGGTGCCTTGCATCAAGGCCAATTCTCGGTGAACCTCGCGCATGAACTCGTGAAAGTGCAAGCGCGTTTTATCTTTCACGGAAACCGCGTTGTAAAAGCAGTCCATCAAAAAGCTTTTGCCACGGCCTACACCGCCAAACATGTACACACCCCGTGGCAACTCTGGTTTCTTCTTTAAAAACCTCAGCGGACTTTTGATGCTCTCCTGATAAGCCGCCCATTCTTGTGCACAGCGCTCTAAAGCCTCTACGGCTCGGATTTGTGCAGGATCCGCCTGATAGCCTCTGTTCAGAAGTTCTTGGTCATAGGCTGAGCGAACGGACATGGGCAAATGCTTTGTTGGAAGGGATCTTTGGAATGAGAAAACCCGGGACTGGCCCGGGCTTCATAGTTTAACGAGACTTCAAAAACTTAGAAGTTCAAGGTCCGTTTGTCCACTGCCAAAGCAGCTTCTTTGGTGGCTTCGCTCAATGAGGGATGCGCATGGCAGATACGGGCAATGTCTTCGGCGCTGGCACGGAATTCCATGGCCACAACGGCTTCAGAGATCAACTCGCTGGCCATAGGTCCGACGATGTGAACGCCCAAGATTTCATCTGTCTTGGCATCGGCCAAGAACTTGACCATACCGGTGGTATCACCCAATGCACGTGCACGACCGTTTGCCAAGAATGGGAACGTACCTGCTTTGTAAGCCACGCCATCCGCCTTGAGTTGCTGCTCAGTGCGGCCCACCCATGCAATTTCGGGGCTGGTGTAAATCACCCAAGGAATCGTGTTGAAGTTGACGTGACCGTGCTGACCCGCAATGCGCTCGGCGACAGCAACGCCCTCTTCTTCGGCTTTGTGCGCCAACATAGGACCACGCACCACGTCGCCCACTGCCCAGACCCCTGGCAAATTGGTTTTGCATTCAGCGTCCACCACAATGGCGCCGCGCTCGTCCAATTGCAAACCAACCGCTTCAGTGTTCAAACCAATGGTGTTGGGGACACGGCCAATCGACACAATCAATTTGTCTGCATCAATGCTTTGGGCTTCGCCCTTGGCATTGGTGTAGGCCACTTTGACGCCTTTTTTGCCGTTCTGAATTTCACCGACCTTGACGCCGAGTTCGATTTTCAAACCTTGCTTATCAAACGCTTTTTTGGCTTCCTTGGCGATCTGCTCGTCGACTGCGCCCAAGAAGGTTGGCAAACCTTCGAGGATGGTGACTTCGGAACCCAAACGACGCCACACGGAACCCATTTCCAAACCGATGACGCCGGAACCAATCAACACCAATTTCTTGGGGACAGCGCCAACTTTCAAAGCGCCGTCGTTAGACAACACATTGACTTCATCGAAAGGCGTGCCAGGCAATGCACGTGCATTGGAGCCTGTGGCCACAATGATGTTCTTACCCACCAATG
>JACCDK010301079.1_pt1 | contig 26882 bp, 28 predicted proteins | sample 7445871 | NCBI WGS metagenome assembly JACCDK01 (sample SAMN15323436, study PRJNA562643) | freshwater metagenome | isolation source: river surface water | place: USA:Blue River Watershed | collected 2017-08-15 | reverse complement strand
GCTGCTCATCGGGTTTCCAAAAGCACATCTCCACGTTGCGGTAGGCCTCATCGACGATGGCATTGGCAAACCCGAAGGCTTGGAAGGTTTCAACTGACCGTGCTTGAATGCCGTCTGCTTGGCCCTGTGTCAGCCGGCCTTCACGCTTCTCGATGATGCGCACGTTGATGCTGGGGAAGTGTGAGAGTTGTGCCGCCACCGTCACCGCTGCAGGGCCTGTACCCACGATGAGCACATCCATTTCATCGGGAAGATCGCTGGGGCGGTGGATGCCATGACCGGCAGCAGGCTTGATTCTGGGGTTCTCTGAAACGTAGCCGCGGTGGTGAAATTGCATGGGGAGGTCTCTTACTTCAGTGACTGTGGTTGCGTGTGGCTGGTTTCGACGAACATTTGCAAGAGAAAACTATACTGTTGTCTCGCGTTTTTGCAAAATTTAGTCACCGAGTTTTGAGGTTTCCATGGCAGTTGATAAAACCAGAGTTTTAGAGCATCTTCAGAAAGAGGTGTACTGCCATCTCGGTATCTCAAAAGTTCATGGGATTGGTGTTTTTGCGATTCGCAGCATCCCAAAGGGCGTGAAGCCCTTGGTGAGCTTGATCAAAATCAAAGAGTTTGAATTCTCTAAAAAAGAAATCAAAAAATTGCCAGCAAGTGTTCGCAAAGAAGTAGAGATGTTTTGCTATTACGACAGCAAGAAGCATCTCATCCCATCGATTGGGCTGAATTCCATGAACCTGGCTTTTTATATGAACCATTCCAAAAAACCCAATGTGAAGTTTTTGAAGAATGGTGACATCGTGGCCATCAAACTGATCAAGACCGGTGAGGAATTGTTTTTCGACTACGACGAAGCGTTCGGCGAGAAACACACCTTTTAATTACACATTCCGGTGTATGCGATTCCATACCGATGGCGTGAAGTCGGTATGCAAAGGAGATGTGGTGTCTAAAGCCAATGGATGGTCTAAGTCGGTGATGGCGACGGCGAAAATTGGCTCAAATTCGTTGACAAACAAGGCCTTGTAACCGTAGTCATCCACGGGGCCTAAGTTGTAGTGGCGGTAGCCATTTTTAGCAGCCCATTTGGTCGCCAACAGACAAGCAAAAATGCCGGGCGAGAACTTTTTGTACTCCGGGTTCCACTGACAGAAGCTGCCATAAACCTGGCGTCGTTCGGGTAACAACACAGACACATCGGTCAACACCAAGTCGCCATTTGGGGCAAATGCGCGAATGATCAAGACATCTAAGTTTTTGATGTAGTCAATGAAGCCTTCCACCTCATCGGTGTGGATGTAGTAGTTTTCAAAGTGAACACCACCCATTTCATAGACATCATCGAAAGTCAGGCTGGAGCCTGGCACGACTGTCTCTGTGACGCTGAGTGAGCGACAGAGTTTTTCTAGTTCTTTGAATTTTCTTTCTCGTCGGGGTTCGGTCCAAAAGCCTTCGGCTTCGACGTTGACCATGCCATATTTGTCGTTGATGGGCACACCATAAGCACTCTCAGGCGGCACGGCATACACAATGAATGGCTTTTTCGCCATGGCCAACATTTCAGGTGTGACATCCACGTAAGGACACAAGGCATCCCAGCGTGACGTGAAGTACAGGGTCTCTTCGTGGTAGCTGTCGACGCATAAGTTGTCTTTGTCCCAGCTTTGATAGCCCACGCTCAATGTTGACTGAGGGGTGGCTGAATCCGTGAAATTTTCTTCGCGTTCAAGCACATTGGATCGGGAATCGGTCATGACTTATTTTTCAGGTAAGTGGGTGTTGCTATGGGTGTCAATTCGAAAAAATCCAAATCTATTGCATGATTTCGCTTTAAAAACTCGACATCCGTGTGAATGAGTTGCGTCAACAGTTGGTTCATCTTCTTCATGTGAAGTGCAGCCTCGCTGTCTGGATTTTTGAGCTGCCGTTTGTATTCTGGCAAAAGAGGGCAGGCGGCATCGAAATAGTATTTCTTTGCCTTGTGATCAAAAGACAAAGGGTAGAGCTTGCAGCTCAAGGGCTTGTCATCCCCAAGCTTGCACCCTTGTGCGCCAAGGTGCGTGCATTTGTCTTCGATGCACAGGTGCTGATGAACCGCAGCTTCAGTTTGCGTGAGTGTGATTTCTAGCGTGCCAAAACCTGCGTCTACGTTGCAGCAACTTTGGCACTCGGCACAATGGTCAAAAAGCAAGCTGGAATTCCTAAATTAAATTTGCAAATTATTTGGTTATTTTGCCAACTTTATCGTTCAATGCAGATCAATATCTGAAAAGAGGAGTCTCACAACGCTTTCTAGGTCCGTTTGTTTGGCATTAGAAAACCGTTCATCAAAGAAAAAAGCCCTTGAAATGATACAAGGGCTTTTGTCTGGCTCCTCAACCTGGGCTCGAACCAGGGACCTACGGATTAACTGAAAACAGTGATTTTTAAATTACTACGTTTTATGCGACATAAAGCTTGACAACTGTTGATGTGCAATAAAGTGTGTCATTGGTGTTTTTTCGTCATTTGCCATTAGTGTCCAGCTCTGGACGGTCTAGGTACTCTGGACGCTTGAGCTATTCTGGCCGGTGCAGGGGTGTCCAGGATCTGAACGCTCGGGTTACTCTGGACGTGTAGGGGCGTCAAGAATGTTGACGCTTGAGGGTTGGGGCCATACACCAATGTCTAGATTTCGACGGTCAGGCCATTCAAAAAAGGTACATCAACCTTAGCTCGTTTTGATCTTGCGATTTTTTACCACCTGTGCCCAGCGTTTGAGCTCTGCATCCATTTGTAAGACCAACTCCTCAGGCTTGTTCAAAACGGGCCTCATGCCAGCCACATACAAACGCCCTTTGATTTGTGTATCGCTCATGGCGCGTACCGAGTCTTGGTAAATTTTTTCAACAATGGATTTGGGTAACCCTGCAGGGCCAAGCAAGCCAAACCAACCTGTGTTTTCAAACCTTGGCAAACCACTCTCTGCTACGGTGGGAACATCGGGCAACAAGGGTGAGCGTGTCGCACCAGTAACGGCCAGAGCGCGCAGTCGACCAGGGCCCAGCAAGGCGGAAGAGGCTGCGATGTTGCCGACTACCAGCTGTATTTGTTGGCTTATGAGATCGGTGTACGACAGCGCTTCACCTTTGTAGGGTACATGTGTGATTTCAATGCCTGCTGCATCGGCGAAATTTTCTGCGGCAAGGTGAATCTGGCTTCCTACGCCGGCCGAACCGAAATTGATCTTACCCGGATTGGCCTTGGCATCTTGAATCAAATCTTTGATATTGCGCCAAGGCGCCTTGTCGTTGACCACAACCAGCATGGGTCCGCTGGCTACGTTGGTAATGGGGGTGAAATCTCGCACCGTATCGAAAGGCATGTTGGTGTAGATGCTTGGGTTGATAGTGATGCTGCCAGATGCAAACAGCAGTGTGTGACCATCGGCCACTGCCTTGGCGACAGCATCGGCACCCAAGTTGCCACCCGCGCCAGCGCGGTTGTCAACCACGACGGATTGTCCCCATGCGTCAGTGAGCTTTTGAGCCAACATGCGTGCCACCACATCAGTACTGCCTCCCGGGGCAAATGGCACGACTAACCGCACAGGTTTTGTTGGCCAGCTTTGCGCATGCAGCAAAGGTGCAACGCTTGCAAATGACAAAGCCAAGTAGTTTCGACGATTGAGTCTGATGTGCATGCTGGAATCCTTTGACACCTGTGTTTTCAAAATAGCTGATTTTTGACAGCGCAGACAAAAACCTTTGCCGGACTGTCGCCAGAAATCGTGGAGATTAGGTGAGAGTGCGGCGCGTTCGCCATGGTGTTAACCCGACCTAAAAAATTTTTGTTACAGCTGCTACTTTTGTGACCCTGCGAAATCCGTGCTCAAATGCGGGCGCTATTCCTCAAAGGTTGAACATGCAAACACCCATCCTGCAATATTTGCACTTTGCAAAACAGCTCGCTGTTGATGTGGTAGCTCAGATGCGTGCAATCCAAACAGAGCTCACCATCGAAAAAAAAGGGCACGGTGATTGGTTCAGTGAGATGGATTTGCAGCTCGAGCGATTTATGCGTCAGCAGATTTTGGCGGCTTTTCCAACCCACGGTTTCTTAGGGGAAGAAGATGGTGGATCGCACGGCAGTGAGTGGTTATGGATTGTTGATCCCATCGACGGTAGCATGAACTTTCTCAGGGGGCTGCCGCATTATTCAGTCAGCATCTCACTGGTGCACAAAGGGGAGCCTTTTGTAGCTTGTGTTGCCGATCCCGTACGGCAGGAGTTTTTCACCGCCGCTCAGGGCTTGGGCGCGCACTTGAACGATCAACCCATTCAGGCAAGCGGTGTCCACCAGCTTTCTGAGGCTGTGGTTGCAACTGTTTTCCCTAAGCCGGCGGCAGCACAAATGGCGATGTACATGCAACGTTTGGAGCGAGTGTTATGTACGGTTTCTGGCGCCCGGCGTGCTGGCAGCATGGCTCTGGACCTCGCTTATCTGGCGGCCGGCAGGGTGGACGCTTTTTGGGCTCAAAACATGGGGCCTTGGGATGCTGCTGCGGGCGTGTTGCTGATCAGGGAGGCAGGGGCGGAAATTTTTACTCTCGACGGTCGATCTTGGTTGCAATCGCGGGACATTGCGGCTTCAACTAAAGCTTTGGCACCTGCATGGCGTGACTTGCTGTCTGAAACGACGCAGGCGTCAAACACGCCAGCAGCTTGGCTGTAGCATCTTCATCGGCCTCTCTTGGGGGAGGGTGCTTTTGCCGTGCTGCCGCGTTCAATCAAATCGAACGGCAAGATGGTGCGCTTCGCAATAGCCTCGCCGCTAAGTGCGCGCAGCACACTGTCGGCCGTGATCTTGCCCAGCTCCAAGGTAGGAAGATTGATGGTGGTTAGGCCGGGGGTGATGGCTTCGGCCAGTTCGTGGTTGTCGATGCCGCACACCGACAGCGTCTGGGGCACCTTGATTTGCAAGTGCTGTGCCTCCAGCAAAACACCAGCAGCCAACAAATCCATCACGCACAATACTGCGGTGGGAGGTTGCTTGAGTTGCATCAATTGACGCAGGGCTTGTCGACCACCATTCAAGTTGTACGACTGCTCAATCAGAAGGTTTTTGGGGAGGGTAAGTCCCTTTTCCGCTAGGGCTAGCCGAACGCCCTTGATACGACTGCGCGCGCGATCGTTGTTGGTGGTGAAGCCGCTTACCACCGCTATTCGTTGGTGACCAAGCGACAACAAATGTTGGGTCATGCGTTTGGCGACGGCTATATTGTCAAAGCCAATCGACGGCAAACGTGGATCGCAGGACCAGGTCAGGACAGCAGGTTTGCGCCAGTTTGCCAGGGCGTCCCACATCTGAGGCGCGTGATCTGTGCCCACCAGCACCAAAGCGTCCACCCCGCGTTGTTGGAACGCTCGGGCAACTTGTAGCTCGGTATTGGCCTCGTAATTCGAGCTGCCCACCAACAATTGAAACCCCGCATCGGCCAAGGAAGTTTGCAATGCCTGCGTGGCGCGTGCGAATATGGCATGGTCAAGCGTGGGTATGACGCACCCCACAGTGTGGGTGCGACCCGAAGCTAGCGCGCGTGCAGCTGCATCTGGCTGATAGTCAAGCGCTTGGATGGCTGCCATGACTCGCGTGCGGGTGCTAGGGCGCACCACATTGGGTTTGCTGATCACACGCGAAACCGTCGCGATCGATACACTGGCCAACTTGGCTACATCTTCGATGGTGGCGCGTTGGTTCATGGGCTATGTCCTTGATGTGGCTTGCACGCTGCGATGGTCTGTTGAGCATGCATCTGGTCATGAAGCTTATCAGTGTTTTCCCTAAACATTTAAAAAAATTATTCAAAAATTATTGACAGAGGCTGGGGCAGTGCTGACAATGACTGAAAGCGCTTACATTTATAACCGCAAGGAGCCGTTTTGGCAATCACTAGGCAAAAAAGCAATCGACGAATGTGGGTGGGGACGCTCACAGTTTTGGCCATGCTGATGCTGTGGTACTTGAGTACGATGGTCTTGGGGTGGATCAACCCGACGCGTTTCCCTCGGCCGGATGAGGTATGGAAAGCATTCGTCTTCATTCAGGACGAGGGCTATGGCAACGGCAAGCTGCTGCAGCATGTTTGGCACAGCCTGAAACTTGTCGCTATGGGCTTTGCTGTGGCTGTCACGGTGGGTGTGTCATTGGGGGTTTGGATTGGTCACTCTCGGCGGGCTGAGGCGGTGATCAATCCAACTTTTTTGTTGTTGCGTCCGATTCCGCCTCTCGCCTGGATTCCGTTGGCGATTGTGTGGCTGGGACTGGATGATGCCTCCAAAATTCTGGTTATCTTTGTGGCTGCTTTTGTGCCCTCGGTCATCAACAGCTACACCGGTGTGCGAAACATTGACATGCCCATGATTGAAGCTGCGCAAATGCTTGGGATCCGTGGGTGGCGTCTCGTGGTCGAGGTGCTTTTGCCTGGGGCGATGCCGATGATTTTTACGGGGTTGCGCTTGTCCCTGCAGGCCAGCTGGACCACGTTGGTAGCGGCAGAATTGATTGGTTCTCTTTATGGCTTGGGCAGTATTTTGAATCAAGCTGCGCAAGACATCTTTCCCGCCATGATTCTGGTGGCGATGGTATTTGTGGGGTTGTGCGGTGCAGGTACCACTTGGTTGCTGGGCCAGGTTGAAAACCGCGCCATGCCCTGGCGCAAAGGACGTGTGGCCGTATGAATAAGCAACTACCGCGTGGGCAGTTTGTGCGCCTGACTTGCTTGGGTGCTTTGGGTTTTTTGTTGGTTTGGTATGCGGCTCGTTTTTTGAATGTCACGCCGCCGCAGTTTTTGCCTATGCCGCACGAGGTGGTGTTGAAGTTTTTCCACCTGTTTCAGCAACCCTTTGCGGGTGCCACCCTTGATGCACACATGCTCGCGAGTTTGCGTCGCTTTGGCATGGGATTTGGTTTGGCCGCCTTGATTGGCGTGCCCCTGGGGTTGGCCATGGGATGGTTTCGTTGGCTCGATGATGTGGTTACTCCGCTGTTTGATGCTTTGCGTTTCATTGCGCCTGTTGCATGGGTGCCTTTTGCTGCCTTGTGGTTTGGCACCGGCGCTGGCGGGCCTGCGCTGATCATTTTTGCAGGCGCATTTCCGCCATGCCTGATCAATGCATATCGCGGTGCCCGTAATGTTGATGTGCTTTACCTCGAAGCGGCTAGTGTTTTGGGGGTTGGTAGCCTGCGCATGATCACCGATGTGTTGTTTCCTGCTGCAGTGCCCTCCATCATTGCGGGCTTGCGAATTGGGGCAGGTTTGGGCTGGATGTCATTGGTTGGGGCCGAGTTGATTGCTGCTAGCAGTGGCATGGGAAATTTAATTGTGCGTGCTCAGAGCGCGATTGCCACTGACACGGTCATGGCCGGCATGATCGCTATCGGGTTGGTGGGTGTGGTGATTGATGTTCTTTTGCGTCGCTTGGAGCGACGTTTACTAAAGCATCGCAACGTTTGATTTATCAAATTTTTTGGAAAGCGCAGGCTACATGGCAGTCATTCAGTTCAGTGAAGTCACCCGTATTTTTCAGCGCGATGGTAAAGATTTCACCTCTTTAGATGGGATCAATTTGACGGTTCAAGACCGCGAGTTTGTGGCCATTGTGGGCCCTTCGGGTTGCGGTAAAACGACCTGCATGCGCATGGCTGCAGGGCTCGAGTTTCCAAGCTCGGGCACAGTGAAGGTTAACCAAGTTGAGGTCACGCAGCCCGGACCAGACCGAGCTGTGGTTTTTCAGCAATTCGCGCTGTTTCCGTGGAAATCGGTTTACGAAAACATCGACTTTGGACTGCGCAGCAAAGGCCTGCCAGAAGACGAACGCCACAAGCTGACCACCCACTACATCGGCTTGATGAATTTGCAAGGCTACGAAAGCGCTTTTCCGCACCAGCTGTCGGGGGGCATGCAGCAGAGGGTGGCCATTGCCCGTGCTTATGCGCTGGACCCGCAAGTGTTGTTGATGGACGAACCCTTTGGCGCGCTTGACGCGCAGACCCGTGTGGTCATGCAAGAAGAGTTGGTCAAGCTCGCGCGTAAAAACCCTCGCACGGTGTTGTTCATTACCCACGCGGTCGAGGAAGCGGTGTATTTGGCTGACCGCGTTGTCATCATGACCAGTCGGCCTGGAAAGATCAAAGAAATTCTTGATGTCAAGGCGGTTCGTGAAGCGGAGAATTGGGATCGCTACAGCAAGATTGAGGATGTCATGGACTTAGAGAGTTTCGTGCATCTTCGTACACGTATCTGGAAGTCTTTGCGTGAAGAGCATGCAGGCACAGATCATTGAAATCCCTTAACCACAAACTATCTGGAGACAAAGAATGAGAAATTCAATTGCAGCAGTGGCTCTTGGTGTGAGTCTTGCATTTGGTTTGACAAGCGTGGTGCAGGCTCAGGCCCTCACGCCCATCAAGATCAGCTACCAACCATCGCTTTATTGGGCGTTGCCATTTCACATAGCCACCGAAAAAGGCTGGTGGAAAGAGGTCGGCTTGGCTCCTGAGTTTTCAACCTTCCCAGCTGGTGTGCCACAGATTGCGGCTGCAGCTGCGGGCTCTTGGGATGTGGGTGGCACGGGCTCGGTGCCAGCGGTCCTTGGGCATGTGCGCTTTGGTATCAAAACGATTGGTGTGTCCAACGACGAATCTGCTGCCAATGGCTTGATCGGCAGTGGCAAAGCTGCTAGCGATTTCGCTAAGGACCCTGCCGGCACATTGCGCGGAAAAACTATCACTCTGACGCAAAACTCAACCGCTGACTTTGCTGTGCAAGCGTGTTTAAAAAAGTACGGCCTGAAAAAAGCGGATGTAGTGATGAAGAACATGGGACAGGCTGAAATCATTTCCGCCCTGTCCTCCAACAACACAGACTTGGCTGGCATGTGGGCACCCAACACCTATACGGTGGAAGAAAAAGCCGGTGCCAAGATGTTGTGCAGCGGTAAGGACAGTGGTGCCATCGTGCCAGGTGCGCTGATTGCGCGCGGCGACTATGCCAAGCAAAACCCACAAAACGTGGCCAAATTTTTGGCGGTGTACTTGCGCGCTTGGAGCTGGATGGGGGCCAACCGCCCTGAAGCTGTTCGCATGATGAAAGACTTTTATGCCAAGGGAGGTGTCAGCATCAGCGACGCTGCCATGAACAAAGAGTTTGAAACCCGTCCCACTTTCAACCTGGCGCAACAGCTCAAGGTCATGGACCGCTCTGGCGCTGGCTCTGACATGGATAAGTGGTTCACCGAACTCTCCTCGTTCATTCGCGAAACCGGTGCGGTGCAACAGGTGCCCAATGTGGCTGACTTCGTGACGGACGAGTACATGAAGATGGTGCAAGCCGATGCGAAGTTGCGCGACTTCGCAAATTCAACCCGTTGATACAGGTATGCCTGCCCCATGCGCAGCAGCTGGGGCGGGTGTGACTTGCCTGTTTTACATATGGCAATTTCATTGAGCAATGGTTGACATGAGATTGCGTTACTAAATTTATTCTGGAGAATCAAGTGGCCACGATGTATTTAAAAAAGGCGGACAAAACACCAGAGACTGAGACCGCAACCGCGCAGCAAGTGGTCAATACCATGTTGGCGGAGATTCAAAAAAACGGTGAATCTGCGGTTCAGAAATACGCGGCCGATTTAGACAAATGGCAAGGCCCAATGATTGTCACGCCGCAAGAGATCGAAGCCAACGCACGCGCAGTGCCAGCGCAAGTGCGTGCGGACATCGACTTCGCCATCAAGCAAGTGTTTGACTTTGCCCAGGCGCAGAGGCACTCACTATCAGAGTTTCAAGTGGAGTTGCACCCCGGTGTGATTGCTGGGCAAAGGGTGTTACCCGTGAATGTGGCTGGCTGCTATGCCCCTGCTGGTAGATACGCACACATTGCCAGCGCTTACATGGGCGTGGCCACGGCCAAGGCTGCGGGTGTGAAAACCATCATTGCCTGCTCTGGCCCATTTCGCGGCGGGCCGATGCATCCCTATTTGATGTATGCCTTCAATAAAGCAGGGGCCGACATCATCATGACCTTGGGCGGCGTGCAGGCTATCGCCACCATGGCTTATGGCCTGTTCACCGGCAAGCCGGCCGATGTGATTGTTGGGCCGGGCAACAAGTTTGTGGCTGAGGCTAAGCGCACCCTGTATGGCAAGGTGGGCATTGACGTGTTTGCCGGCCCCTCAGAAATTGGCATCATTGCTGATGACACCGCTGATCCCGCCATCGTGGCCAGCGACTTGGTGGGGCAGGCCGAACACGGACACGAGTCGCCCGCGTGGCTGTTCACTTCCAGTCGCAAGCTGGCCGAAGAGGTGATGCAGCGCATGCCGCTTTTGATCGAGGCTTTGCCCCCCACCGCCCGAGATGCGGCTGGTGCAGCGTGGCGCGATTATGGTGAGGTCATTGTTTGCGACACACGCGAGGAGTTGGTGGCGGTGTCTGACCTTTATGCCAGCGAACACTTGGAAGTGCACGCTGCTGAACTCGACTGGTGGCTGGCTAACCTGACTTGTTATGGCTCTCTTTTTCTTGGTGAAGAGACCACTGTGGCCTACGGCGATAAAGCCAGTGGTCCCAACCATGTGTTACCCACCAAAGGGGCGGCCCGTTACTCGGGCGGTTTGTCGGTGCACAAGTTTTTGAAAACCTTCACTTGGCAAAAAATGAGCCGCGAGGCTGCGCGTGACATTGGTCTTGCCACTGCCCGAATCTCGCGTCTCGAGGGGATGGAGGCGCATGCGCGCACTGCCGACGATCGACTGGCAAAGTATTTTCCGGGTCAGACTTTTGAACTGGGTGAAGCGGTTAAGGTATGACAGTCTCCATGCAGCGGTGGGCAGCGGCGTGCGCTCTGCTCTGAAAGGTACGCATGTCTGATTTGCCGACATTGTTCAGCTTGCGCGGTAAGACCGCGCTGGTCACGGGGGCGAGTTCGGGGCTGGGTCAGGCTATGGCCCGGGCGCTGGGCGAGGCCGGCGCACAGGTGCTGCTGGTGGCACGCAACCAAGCTGCACTGACGCAGACCGCCCAAACCTTGCAAGCCCTGGGCATTGAGGCGCATGTATATGCGTGTGATTTGTCGCAGCCTGCCCTGGCGCAATCGTTGGCGCAACAGGTGCTGCAACATCACGCGGTGGATGTGCTGGTCAATGCCGCGGGGGTCAATTTGCGCGAGCCCTTTGCGCAGGTGTCGATCGCCAGCTGGCAAACCCAAATTGACCTGCACCTGAGCGCGCCTTTTTTTCTCACTCAAGCGCTGGCCCCTGACATGAAACAGCGGGGCTGGGGGCGCATCATCAATGTGGCCAGCTTGCAGAGCTACCGCGCCTTTGCCAATAGCGCACCCTACGGTGCGGGCAAGGGCGGCATTGTGCAACTGACCCGTGCCATGGCGGTGGAGTGGGGGCCGTATGGCATCACTTGCAATGCCATCGGACCTGGCTTTTTTCCGACCGCGCTGACCGCGCCGGTGTTTGCCGACGCCGCATTGGCCAGCCGCCACGCAGCCCAGACCTGTGTGGGTCGCAACGGTGAGCTGCGCGACGTGAATGGTCTTACAGTGTTTCTGGCTTGCGATGCATCGGCCTACATCACTGGCCAAACCATCATGCTCGACGGGGGGTACACCGCTAAATGAAAGCCTTGCTAAGTTCGACAGACACCCATCCGGTCATGCTTGGATCATTGCTTCCACCCATAGGCGTGAAGCCGCTCAACTTTAGCCCTGGGCCTACATCGCTTGCGGCCGAGGTTGAGGCGGAGGTCAAAGCTTTATTTGATGCTCCGCGTATGTGTTCCATGTATCTCTCGCATCGGTCCCTTGAATTTCTGGACATTCTTACAAGCGTCGTGCAACACTGCCGCGTGGCGATGGATATACCTGAAGAGTATGAGATTCTTTTCATGCACGGTGGTGGGCACGGGCAGTTTGCTGCCGTTCCGCTTAACCTTTGTCCCACCGGCGATGAAAAAGTGACCTACTTGGTCAATGGCACCTGGTCCAAACGCGCCCTGTCCGAGGCATCCAAATACTGCCGTCCTATCGTCGTTTCCTCTGAAAACCCCGATGGCACCTTTACCCAAATCCCATCTTTTGACGACTTGGACCCCGAATCCAAATACGTGTATCTCTGCTCTAACGAAACGGTGAACGGAATTGAGATGTACCAGCTTCCTAAGCTGGGTATTCAGGCGCCATTGGTTGTTGATGCGTCCTCGGACTTTTCCACCAAACCCATTGATTGGGTTGGCTGTAATGTCGGCGTTTTGTATGCCTGCGCGTCGAAAAACCTGGGTCACCCCGGCGTCACCCTGTGCGTGATTCGCAAGGACTTGTTGGGCACACCCAACCCAAAATGTCCGGGCGTCCTCTGCTACACCACCAACGCTCGCGAGGGTAATTTATGGAACACCATCGCCACCTTCAACGTGGAGGTGGTCAACATCTACATGCAATGGTTGATCGCACACGGTGGTGTGCATGAAATGGAGCGCCGGTCGATCGCCAAGTCTGCCATGTTGTATGACTTGATAGATAACTCAGAGGGGTTCTACTCCACCCCAATTGCAGATTCATCGATCCGCAGTCGCATGAACGTTCCCTTTGATGTCGCAGGTGGCGACGAGGAAATCACACGGGACTTCCTGATACAAGGCTGGGAGCGGGGAATCGTCGGCTTGAGAACGCTGACCCCCTTTGGCGTTGGAAAGTACTTGAGGGCCAGTTTGTACAACGGCGTTAGCGTGCAGCAAGTTGAAGTATTGGCCGCCTTCATGACTGATTTTTTGAAAGTCGCCCGCGGCACGCGGTTCGGGCATGTCCCAGCATAAAGGAGTTAAAACTATGAAGGCTTTGGTCTACACCCAGCCCAACGAGGTTCAGCTGCTGGATCGACCCGAACCAGCGCTCGAACCGGGCGAAGTGGTTTTGCAAATCGAGGCGGTAGGCATTTGCGGTTCCGACATGCACGCCTACCATGGACATGACCCGCGGCGTCAGCCCGGCTTGGTATTGGGCCATGAGTTTTGCGGCAAAATTCTGCAAAGCGCAGCCGCTGGCTTTGCTATCGGCCAGCGCGTCACAGGCAACCCCCTCATCACCTGTGGCACCTGCGATTACTGCGTTCAGGGTCGGGACAATCTTTGCAGCCACCGAACCATGGTGGGCATGACCCGCCCCGGCGCGTTTGCCCAGCAGATGTCCATACCTGCAAGCTCATTGGTGGAGATTCCACAAGACATGCCTGCTTTGCATGCGGCGCTCACCGAGCCTGCCGCCACCGCGCTGCACGCGATCAACCTGAGTCAGCGGGCCATGGTGCGCCCCTTGCCCGAAAACCGCACCCTCATTCTGGGTGGGGGGGCGATTGGCATGCTGGCTGCTTTGCTGCTCAAGGCCTATGGCTGCCGCCACACTGTTTTGGCCGAGGTCAACCCGCTGCGGCGTGCCTCGGCCCAAACCCACGCGGAGGTCAGCACTTATGACCCACGCACCAGTCAGCCCACCGAAAACGGTTTCAACTATGTTATCGATGCTGTTGGCAGCAAAGTCACCCGCGAAGCAGCGTTGCGCGCCGTCAAACCCGGCGGCGTGATCATGCACATCGGGCTGCAAGATTGGGCCAGCGAGATCGACATGCGGAAGCTCACGCTGGCTGAAATCACCCTGATGGGCACATACACCTACAGCACCGCTGATTTGCGTGCCACCGTGGCATTGTTAAGTGATGGTGTGTTTGGTGATCTGTCTTGGGTCAGCAGCATGTCCCTGGCCGATGGGCCACGGGCTTTTTCCGAATTAGACAGTGGCGCATTGGCGGCCAGCAAAGTGGTGCTGGTGCCTTGAGGCGCAGCGTTTGTTTTTGATTTTTTATCGTGGTATTTTTTTAAAAAGGAGTTCTCAATGATCCATTGTGTATTGCATGACCCGGACGACAGCGTCGCGGTGGTGGTCACAGAAAACGTAAAAGCAGGCTCAACTCTCACTGCCTTGATTCTGGATGAAGACAGAACCATCGAAATCCCCTGCAAGGCCGACATCCCTTTGGGACACAAAGTCGCCATGAAAGATCTGGCAGTGGGCGACACTGTGATCAAGTACGGCGTTGACATTGGCAAAGTCGTCTCAGCCATCAAGGTTGGCGAGCATGCTCACGTTCACAACATTAAAACCAAGCGCTGGTAAGCAAGCCGTTTAAGGATTTAAAATGTCATTACTCTCAAAAAATTCCACTTTCTGGGGCTATCGCCGTGAAAACGGACGGGTCGGCGTGCGCAACCATGTCGTGATCTTGCCCCTGGACGATTTGTCCAACGCTGCGGCAGAAGCGGTGGCACACAACATCAAAGGGGCCATGGCCATTCCCCACCCCTATGGTCGCTTGCAGTTTGGTGCCGACCTCGATTTGCATTTCGCCACCCTGATCGGGGCGGGAAGCAACCCCAACGTGGCGGCGGTGGTGGTTATCGGTATTGAAGACGGTTGGACCAAAAAAGTGGTCGATGGGATTGCCAAAACCGGTAAGCCCGTGACCGGCTTTGGCATCGAGGGCCATGGCGATCACGCAACCATCATGAAGGCCTCACAAGTGGCCAAAGAATATGTGCAATGGGCCAGCGAGAAGCAACGTGTGGAATGCCCCATCAGCGATTTGTGGGTGTCCACAAAGTGCGGAGAATCCGACACCACCAGCGGTTGCGGCGCCAACCCGACCGTGGGCGACGCCTTTGACAAACTGCATGCTTTGGGCACCACCTTGGTGTTTGGCGAAACCTCTGAGCTCACCGGTGGGGAAAGCATTGTGGCGGCACGCTGTGCCAACGATGCGGTGCGTGAGCGTTTCATGTTTATGTTCAACCGCTATCAGGACATGATCAACCGTCACAAAACCACCGACTTGTCCGATTCCCAGCCCACCAAGGGCAACATCGCTGGGGGCCTGACCACGATTGAAGAAAAAGCGCTTGGTAATATTCAAAAAATTGGCCGCAAGTGCACCGTCGATGGCGTGCTCGACAAAGCCGAGGTGCCCAGCCACCCTGGCCTGTGGTTCATGGACTCCTCCTCTGCTGCCGCTGAAATGGTGACGCTGTGTGCGGCATCTGGTTTTGTGGTGCATTTCTTCCCCACCGGACAGGGCAACGTGATTGGCAACGCTATCGTGCCGGTCATCAAAATTTGCGCCAACCCACGCACGGTTCGCACCATGGGAGAGCACATCGACGTCGATTGCTCGGGCTTGCTGCAACGCGAGCGCACCATGGACCAAACCGGCGACCAGTTGCTGGAGATGATGATGCGTACCGTCAACGGTCGCCAGACCGCCGCTGAGGCACTTGGCCACCGCGAGTTTGTGCTGACCCGGTTGTTTGAATCGGCCTGACCCCTGTCACCCAGCGACCAGGCCGTTGGCCTGCGTCGCTGCGGGCACCACCATTCACACCCCTCATGCCCCAACTCAGTTTGCAACGCGCCACCGAGCTGGCCACCCAGGCGCTGTGCCGCGCCGGTGCCAACGAGCCGATGGCGCAAGCCACTGCGCTGGCATTGGTGCGCGCTGAGGCGCAGGGCCTGGCCTCGCACGGTTTGATGCGCATCAGCCAATACGCCACTCACCTACGCAATGGCCGCGCCAATGGCTTGGCCCGGCCACAAGTGTTGCGTCGCACATCCGCTGCGCTGCTGATCGATGCCCACCAGGGGCTGGCCTTTGAGGCCTGTTTTCTGGCGGTGGAACAAGCCATTGCTGCGGCGCGACAACATGGCGTGTGTTTGGCGGCGGTCACGCGCAGTCATCATGCGGGAGTGATGGTTGACTTTTTACGGCCGGTGGCCCAAGCCGGCATGGTCGGCCTGGCTCTGACCAACTCACCGGCAGCCATGCCGGTGGCCGGGGGAAAACGCCCGTTGTTGGGCACCAACCCGGTGGCGGCTGTGTTTCCGCGCCAGGCGGCTGACCCGCTCATGATCGACCTGTCGCTGTCCGAAGTGGCGCGAGGCAAATTGATGGTGGCAGCCAAGGCGGGCAAGTCCATTCCAACGGGTTGGGCGCTGGATGCGTCCGGTCAACCCACCACCGATCCACAGGCCGGATTGAACGGCATGATGCTCGCCCTGGGCGGCGGTGCCAAAGGTGCCACGCTCGCTCTGATGGTGGAGCTGTTGGTCAGTGCGCTCATTGGGGCGCACTTCAGTTTTGAGGCCTCGTCCTTTTTTGTCAACGAGGGCAACGCCCCCCAGCTTGGGCAGGTGTTCTTGGTGATTGACCCGCAAAGCCTGGCGGGTTCGGCTTCTTTTGCGCAGCGCATCGAGGTGCTGATTGGAGCTATGCAGCATGACCCCGAGGTGCGTCTGCCCGGCGCGCGCCGCCTGGCACGCGAGCGCGAAGCGGCTGCAAAAGGTGTAGTCATTGATGATGCGCTCTACGCCCAGCTGACAATCATGGCAGGTGCGTCTTGAAGCACCTCTGGCAAACAGGCCGGCGACAGCTGCCGGGGGTGATGGTCTGCGGTGTGATTGCTCTGGCGTCCACGTTCTTGTCGGAGCACTTCGGTGGTCCTTTGTTGCTCTACGCCTTGTTGCTGGGCTTGGCCTTTCATTTTTTGCACAGCCACCCTGACGTGAAACCGGGGGTTGATTTGTGTGGCCGCACCATCTTGCGTCTGGGCGTGGCCTTGCTGGGCGCGCGCATCACTTTTGGACAAGTCATGCAGCTCGGACCGCAGGTGGCTTTGGTGGTCTTGCTGGGCTTGTGTCTGACCATTTTGCTGGGCGTGTGGGCTGCCAAATGGCTGGACCGCACGCGCGACGAGGGCTTGCTCTCGGGTGGCTCTGTGGCCATTTGCAGGGCCTCTGCGGCTCTGGCCATTTCAGCGGTGTTGCCACAAACCAAGGAAAACCAGCGCTTCACCCTGCTGGCGGTGGTGTCGGTCACTGTGCTGTCCACCGTGGCCATGGTGCTTTACCCCCTGCTGATTCAGCTGTTGCACATGGAACAAGGCCCCGCTGGTGTGTTTTTGGGCGGCACCATTCACGACGTGGCCCAAGTGGTGGCAGCGGGCATGATCATTGGGCCCGAAGCGGGCGACGTGGCCACCGTGGTCAAGCTCTTTAGGGTGATGTTGCTGGTGCCGGTCGTGATGGTGATTTCCTTTCTGTACCGGCAACAGCAAAACTTTAGCGAGCAAGACGTCACTATGCCCTTGATTCCGGGTTTCCTGCTGGCTTTTTTGGTGATGATGTTGCTGGCTACCTCTCAACAATTACCCGCTGAGTGGGTGCGCTGGGCGAGCGATATTTCGCGTATCTGCTTGGTCGGTGCTATCGCGGCAGCGGGAATCAAGACCAGCATCGAAGACATCTTGAAGATGGGATGGCAGCCTTTGTTGCTGTTTGTCGCCGAAACCCTGTTCATCGGTGGGTTTGTCCTTGCCTGTGTGCTGGGGTTGAGTTTGGCCCGCTAACACTTCACGAAAAATAAACCAAATTAATCTTGCTTTTGTTTCACTGATTTTATAAACTGCGGTCCATTGACAAATGCGCCACACCCCCTTGGTTTAAACATGCGGGTGTGGCAACCTGATCAAGAGGCCCCGATGCAAGAAGCTCACTCATCCCAATCACGCATGCTCACGGTACGCATCGACCGTGGTGCGGGTGACCTGCCCGGCGAAATGGTCACCTATCAGGTGCCCTGGCGAGACAACCAGACGGTGCTCGATGTGGTGACGGAAATTCAGCGCACGCAAGACCCCACACTGTCTTATCGTTTCGCTTGCCGGGTGGGTGTGTGTGGCTCCTGTGCCATGAATGTCAATGGCAAGCCGCGTTGGACCTGTCGCACCCACGTCAGCGTGGTGGCGAAAGACGGTGGCATCACACTTGAGCCATTGGGCAACATGCCTCGTATCAAGGACTTGGTGGTGAGCATGTCTGAATTTTTTAACAAATGGAAAAAAGCAGGCAACACCTTTGTGGGCACTATCACCCGCAATGATCCTCCGGCGAGGATATCGCCCGCCAGCAAAAAAAGAAAAATGGCAGACGCAGCCATCGAATGCATCAACTGTGGCGTGTGTTATGCCGCCTGTGATGTAGTGTCGTGGAATAAAAACTATCTGGGGCCAGCTGCTTTGAACCGCGCTTGGACACTTTACAACGACGAACGCCACGCCCAGCCCCAGCAAGTCTTGCAACAAGCCAATGCCGACAACGGCGCCCACACGTGTCACAGCCAGGGCAGTTGCATGACCCATTGCCCGGTGAGTCTGAGCCCCACCGGCAGCATTGCGGGTTTGAAGAAAAGTGGTCTGCTGTCTTTTTTGAAGCGGAGCTGACATGAACCAGCATCTGTTTGCCTTGCAACGCCTGACCGCGCTGGTCATGGCCCCCTTGGTGTTGGCGCATCTGGGGCTGATTGTCTACGCGGTCCGCGATGGCCTCACGGCCGCAGAAATCCTTGCGCGCACCCAGGGCCATTTGGGCTGGATCGGCTTTTATTCGCTTTTTGTCTTGTGTGTCAGCATCCATGTGCCGATTGGTTTTCGCAACATCATGATCGAATGGCTGGCCATGGGGCGCAGCCTGGCCAATGCGCTGTCATCGCTCATGGGTGTGCTGCTGTTGCTGCTGGGCTTGCGAGCGGTGGTGGCAGTGGGGGGGCTTGGCTCATGAAGGCCTCACGCAACCATCCGGCCTACTGGGCTTTTCTGGGGCACCGCTTATCGGGTCTGACGCTTGGCGTGTTTTTGCCTGTTCACTTTTATGTATTGGGCATGGCTTTGCAGGATGCGAACCGTTTTGATCAATTCATTCGACTGGCTGACATGCGTGCTTTCAAAATCGGTGAATGGGGTCTGGTCATTTTGTTGTCCATTCACATGTGCTTTGGCTTGCGTTTGCTGGCCCTCGAATTGCTCAGCTGGCGCAGCGTGGGCGATGCCCGTTTGTCGTGGATCGCTGGGGGCGTGCTGGTCTCGCTGCTGATTGGTTTGCTGTTTGCATTGGGAGTGATGGGATGAACATCGAAACGCACAAAACAGACATCCTGATTTTGGGGACCGGCGGTGCGGGACTGTTTGCTGCCTTGCATGCCAAGAAAGCCAACCCGGCCTTGCAGGTCACCGTCGCTGTGAAGGGCTTGCTGGGCAAATGCGGTTGTACCCGCATGGTGCAAGGTGGTTATAACGTGGCTCTCTCGGCGGGCGATTCACTGGAGCGCCACTTCATGGACACCATCGAGGGTGGCAAGTGGTTGCCGCGCCAAGACCTGGCCTGGCGCTTGGTGGAGGGGGCGGTCGAGCGGGTGCGTGAACTGGAAAATGAAATGGGTTGTTTTTTTGACCGTAACCCCGACGGCAGCTTGCATCAAAAAGCCTTTGCCGGCCAAAGCTTTGACCGCACGGTGCACAAAGCCGATTTGACGGGCATTGAAATCATCAATCGCCTGATGGAGCAGGTCAGGGCGCTCGATGTGGAAGAAATGGAAGAACACCGGGCCATCGAACTCATACCCGCGCGGGATGGCTCGGGAATTGCCGGGGTGTTGTTCATCGACATGCGCAGCGGGCGTTACCGGATGGTCCAGGCCAAAGCAGTGTTGCTGGCCACCGGCGCGGGCCCCACCATGTACAAATACCACACCCCCTCGGGCGACAAAACCTGCGATGGCCTGGCCATGGCCTTGCGTTATGGTTTGAAGCTGCGCGACATGGAGATGGTGCAGTTTCATCCCACCGGTTTGCTGGGTGGCCCCGACACGCGCATGACCGGCACCGTGCTGGAAGAGGGCTTGCGCGGCGCGGGCGGCTATTTGATCAACGGTCTGGGCGAGCGCTTCATGAGCCATTACGACCCACGCGGTGAGCGCGCCACCCGCGACGTGGTGTCGCGTGGCATCTACGCCGAAATGCGTGCTGGACGCACCGGACCCATGGGCGGCATCTACATTCAGATGAGTCATCTTGGGCCAGAGAAGGTTGCCAAAGCGTTTCCTGGCATGGTCAACCGTTGCAAAGACTGTGGCTTTGATCTGGCGGGTGGCCAAGTAGAAGTGGTGCCCACCGCCCACTACCTGATGGGCGGGGTGGAGTTTGATATTGACACTGCCACCGCTTCACCCGGTTTGTTCGCTGCCGGTGAAGACTGCGGCGGGGTGCATGGCGCCAACCGTCTGGGCGGCAATGGCGTGGCCAACTCCACCGTCTTTGGTGGCATCGCGGGCGACGCCATGGCACGGTTCGTGGCGGCGCAAACCCACTGGCGTGACCCCGACCCGCAAGTCATGGCCCAGGGGGTGGCGCGTGCCGAGTACCCGTTTTCGCGTCAGGCCGGCCCCTTGCACGACTTGCGCGATCGCCTGGCCGACACCATGTGGGATAACGTAGGCGTGCTGCGACAACAGGCTGCGATGCAGCGCGGCCTAGGCACGATCGAGCGGCACCGCGACGACCTCATGCACATGGGGGTGGCAGATGGCGACCGCCGCTACAACGTGACCTGGCACGACTGGCTCAACCTGCAAAGCCTGGTGGACATCTCAAAAGTCATCACCCTATCTGCCCTGGCGCGCGAAAACAGCCGTGGCGCGCACTACCGCGAGGACTTCCCCGAACCCGGCGATTACGCCAGCAGTTGCTACACCCGGGTGCACGGCGATGTGCAGGACTTAACCCTCGAAATGGTGCCCGTTTCGTTTGACATCGTGCGCCCTGGCGAATCGCTGATTGGCGAGCAAGCCGGTCAACCCCCCGTGGTGCATGCCTGAGGTGAACCGCATGAACATACCCTTTCAAAAAATTCAGGAAGCTGCGCTGGAAATCATGAAGCGTGCGGCGATTGAAATTCCCGCCGACTACAAGAACGGCATCCAGGCCCTGCAAAAAACCGAAACCGGCAAGCTGCCCCGTTTCGTCATACATGCCATGGTCGAGAACTGGGAAGCGGCCGATCAGGACCGTCGCCCCATGTGTGCCGACACCGGTCTGCCACGTTACTACGTCAAGGTGGGCAACAACGCTACACCCGAGCAGGGCTTTGTGGCGGTTGAACACGCGCTGCGCAAGGCCACCGCCGACGCCACCCAGCTGGTGCCCTTGCGGCCCAACCGGGTGCATCCTTTGTGGCGCACCGATCACAACAACAACGTGGGCATCAATGCCCCTGAAATCGAATGGTCGTTTGAACCCGATGCCGATTGGATCGATATCACGACGGTGCACAAGGGAGGGCTGTTTGGCACCGACTACCGCATGCTGTTTCCGGGGGACGGCATTGACGGCATCAAGCGCTTTGTGCTCGATACCCTGATTGCCTTTGGCAAGCGGGGCTTGGCGTGTCAACCCGCCATCGTGGGCATCGGCATCGGCGGCTCCAAAGACACTTGCATGCAACTGGGCAAACAGGCGGCCTGCTTGCGGGTGGTGGGCGATCGCAATCCTGACCCCCAAATCGCGGCGCTTGAGCTTGAGCTGATGGGCTTGGGCAACTCGATCGGCATGGGTGCGATGGGTTTTGTGGGGTCTTCCATGGTGGTGGACTGTCACGTCGAAGTAGGTCACACCCATACCGGCGGCATGCCAGTCAGCATTCACACGTTTTGTTTGTCCTCGCGCCGTGCCACCGCGCGGATTCATCCCGACGGTCGGATCGAGTACCGCACCGATCCTCAATGGTTCACCCCTTACATGAGACGGGAGACAGTGGAATGGTGATGCAGCAAACCGACGACGATGCGATGAAGGTTTTTCATTTGAATCTTCCCGCCACCCGCGATGACATTGCACGACTTGAACTGGGTGCGGCGGTGTACCTTCATGGGCTGGTCTACACCGCCCGTGAGGGAGTTTACAAACGCGTGCTTGACGAGGGTCAGCTCTTGCCCATCGACCTGAAGTCCATCAGCAACGTCAACTTCCATTGCTCCCCCGCAGCCGCAGCCGACGGGCAGGGCGGCTACAACGTGGGCGCGGTAACCGCCACCGCCAGCTTTCGCTTTTCAAAATGGATCCCGCGCTGGCTCGACACCACCGGTTGTCGCATCCTTATCGGCAAGGGCGGCATGCCGGCCGACGACTACAAAAAAGTGCTGGCTCCCCATGGCGCCATCTACCTGACAACGGTGGGTTATGGCACCGGTGCATTACTGGGGCGTGGCATCCAGCGGGTCAAGGAAGTGCACTGGCTAGACGAGCTGGGTATTGCCCAAGCCATGTGGGTGTTTGAGGTCAAGAATTTTGGCCCCTTCATTGTTGAGAGCGATTTGGCGGGCAACTCCTTGTTTGCCCAGCACGGCGAAGAAATCAATGCTGGCATTGAAAAACTCTACGCCGGCCTCAAGCCGCCAGCGCTGCACCGCTATGGCGAAACCGATGACCGGCGCAACGAAGTGATGTGATGAACGCGAGGGTCAGCACATGATCATTGATTTTCGAGTTCGTCCACCGGTGGGTGGCTTTCTTCACACCCTGATGTACAGCGCTGGTGAGCGACGCGACGGCTTCACCCGCACCGTGGGCTTTGAGCCCTCTGTGGCAGCGCAGCAGCAATCGATGGCTTTGCTGCTGCAAGAGATGGACCAGGCCGGGGTCAACAAAGGCTTGGTAGTCGGGCGTTTGGCGGGCATGTTGGGCAGTGTCTCCAATGACGATGTGGCTGCTATCGTCGCGGCCCATCCCGAACGTTTCATCGGAGCCGCGTCGATCGATCCCACCCATCGTCGTGCTGCCATCGACACCATCGAGGCGGCCCTACAGGCGGGCTTCAAGCTCATCAACATCGAGCCTGGTGCGTACCCCGTGCCAATGTATGCCGATGATCGGCGGCTCTATCCCCTGTATGGCCATTGCGAGGACCGCGGTGTGCCCATCATCTTGATGGTGGGTGGTACCGCTGGACCCGACCTGAGTTACTCGGATCCCATCCGCACCGACCGCGTACTGGCCGACTTTCCGCAACTCCAGGTGGTGGTGGCTCACGGCGGTTGGCCATGGGTCACGCAAATATTGCATTTGGCATTTCGCCGTCCCAATCTGTGGCTCTCGCCCGACATGTATTTCTCACGCATGCCCGGTTGGGAAGAGTATGTACGGGCAGCAGATTCTTTTTTGGCCGACCGCATGCTCTACGCCAGCTCGTTTCCCTTTTGCCCGGTGCATGACTACAAAACCTGGTTCGAGAGCTTGCCCATTCGCGCCGACAACCTGGCCAAAGTCATGGGTGGCAATGCGCGCCGGCTGTTGGGTGTGTGAAAGCGCTGGGCGTGCATCGTGGGCACGTCCGCTGCGGTCTGCGGCACTGGGCACATAATCCGACTCATGGACATCAAAAACCTCTACACCCTGATTGCCATCGCTGATCGAGGCAGTTTTGCTGAAGCCGCCGCATCGCTTGGTTTGTCGCTGTCTGCGGTGAGCATGCAGATGCGGGCACTGGAGGATGAGCTCGCCACCATGATGTTTGACCGCAGCCGTCGGCCCCCCGTGCTGACCGAAGCTGGGTTGGATTTCACCCTTCGTGCACGCGAGCTGATCATGCACTGGGAGAGCATGAATGAGGCCCTGAAACGCCAAGACACGGGCGGTTTGATCAAGCTCGGTGCCGTGCACACTTGCGTGTCGGGCCTGTTGCCTTTGGCGCTGAAGCGCTTGCAAATCAGCGGTCAACCCCTGGACATTCACCTCACCACAGGGTTGACCCACGCGCTGGAAAAAACCATGTTTCATCGCCAGCTGGATGCGGCGATCTTGACCCAGCCCGAAAGCATGCTGGATGACCACGAGTTTGTGCCCTTTGTGGAGGAAACCTTGGTGGTGATCACCCACAAATCCACGCGCTTGAAAGGCGACAAGGCGATTCTTGAACAAACCCCTTACGTTCGTTTCAACCGCGCGGCGGCTGTCGGCAACTTGATTCAACAGGAAATCAGCCGGCGCAAAATCACGGTGCGCTCCATGATGGAAATTGACACGCTGGAGGGCGTGATCGCCATGGTGGCCAACGGCCTGGGTTCGTCCGTGGTGCCATCGCGGGGCGTTAAAAACGAATTCCCCGCCTCGGTGATCACCTATCCTTTTGGCAACCCGCCGCTGACCCGTCGTTTGGGGCTGCTGTACCCGCGCAACAGCCCGCGCGCGCATCTCATTCAGGCCTTGCTGGAGGCGCTCAAGAGTGCGTCTGGTCAAGCGCTGACGGTCAGCAAACGCAAGCGTCCAGCCAAAGCTTTCAAAACCAAAAAGTAGCTGATTTGCTTCCCGACAACGCCACGCTCATGCTGATCGCACTCACTGTGGTGTGTGCCTATTTGGTGTTTGGCATCACGGGCTTTGGGGCGGCCATGGTTGCCGTGCCTGTGTTGGCCCATGTGTTGCCTCTGTCAACCGTGGTTCCCATGATCTTGTTGACCGACCTGGTGGCCACCCTGGCTGTTGGGGTGCGGCAGCGGCGCCATTTGGACCGCCAAGAGTTGCTGCGTCTCATGCCGCCCATGTGTCTGGGGGTGTTGATTGGCGTCATCGCACTCAGCCACTTGTCTGCCCAAACCTTGCTGTTGGCGTTGGGCCTGTTCGTGGTCGGTCATTCGGCTTGGAGTCTTGGGGGTGGCAACGCTTCGCACCAGCGCATTGCGTCTGGCTGGGCGTATCTGGCGGGTACGCTGGGCGGGGTGTTTGGTGCGGCCTTTGGCACAGGTGGACCCATCTACACGGTTTACCTGATCCGGCGCATTGCCGACACCGAAACCCTGCGCGCCACCATGGCCGTGGTGATCCTGATCAGTGCCCTTGTGCGTTTGCTGGTGTTTGGGGTGTCCGGTTTGTTGTTAGACGAGCGCTTGCACATCCTGGCCGCCGCCTTGGTGCCGTTTTGTCTGATCGGTGTGATCGTCGGCTCCAAAGTGCGCCACACCCTGTCGCCCCAACGGTTACGCAGAACCATGCTGCAGTTTTTGCTCGTCGGTGGGGCATCGGTGATTTATCGATCACAAGTGATCTGAGTCCACCGTTTGACACTAACGCGCGGATATCACATGGCAGCGTACAGTATGTGCTTGTAATCCTCGCGGGTGGCCAGACGCGGATTCAGGGTGTGGCAGTGATCCAGCATGGCGCCGTCGATCACATGTTCGAAGCAATCCGGGTTCACCCCCATGGCAGCTAAACCTGAGGGCAGCCCCAGCGTCTGATTCATCTGCACAATGGCTTGACCCAGGGCGCTGCTAGCTTGCTGAGTGCTGTTAATCTGTCCCAGACCCATGGCGCTGGCCATCCGTTGCAAGCGTCGCTCTTTCACCACGCTCGGTGCTTGAGCGTTGAAGTCGATCACCGCTGGTAGAAACATGGCGTTGAGCGTGCCGTGGTGCAGAGTGGGATTGACACCTCCTAGGCTATGGCTGAGCGAATGAACACACCCCAATCCTTTTTGAAAGGCCAGCGCACCTTGCATGGACGCACACATCATGTTGAGCCGAGCCTCTTGGTTACTACCGTCTCGTGTGGCTGTGGCGATGTTTGCCCAGCCACGCTCTAGACCATCAAGTGCGATGCCATCTGCGGGAGGATTGAACGCTGCCGCCATGAACGACTCCATGCAATGTGCAATCGCATCCATACCAGTTGCAGCTGTCAGCCCTGCTGGCAAGCCCAGTGTGAGGTCGGGGTCTAGGATGGCCAACTTAGGCATCAAAAACCAGGAATGAAATCCCAACTTGCGTCCGTCGTCTACGATGATGATCGCGCCACGTGCCACCTCACTGCCAGTGCCTGCAGTTGTGGGCACAGCGATCAGCGGTGCCACGCGGTCAGTGATCCTGGCGGATCCTCCTTCAATCGTAGCAAAATTTTTTAGCGGACCTTCATGCGACACGGCAATGCTGACGCCTTTGGCGCAATCAATCGATGAGCCCCCTCCTAGGGCGATCAAACCATCGCATTTTTCTTGGTGAAAAATTTCAGTTGCAGAACGGACAGCTTTTTCATTGGGGTTGGAGGGGGTTTGGTCAAACACAGCCACATTGTCTAAGTTGAGGTGGTCTAGTAACCGTGCCAGAAGTCCCGCCGCGCGAACGCCAGCATCCGTCACAACCAAGGGACGTCGAATGCCGTTTTCCAAGCAGCCCTTTTCAAGATGACGCAATGCGCCTGGTTCAATTTCAACAGAGTTAAGGTAACGGATCAAAGGCATTTTGAAATGTTTCGGAATTGATACTTGAAGCATACATGTTCTGATAAACTAAATCAAATAAATTTTGTTGAATTTATTAGTTAACAAAATAGGTGCCCATATGAATATGGAAATCAACGGTTTCGATAAGACCGCCCCCATGTCGCTGCTGAACGACCCCACGCTGCTCAAAACCGATGCCTTGATCAACGGCGCATGGGTCAAGGGCTACAGCCGCTTTGATGTGCACGACCCCGCCACCGGCCAAAAACTCTGCGATGTGGCCAATCTGGGCGCCCAAGAAGCGCAAGACGCCATTGACGCCGCCAACGCCGCATGGCCTGCTTGGCGCAGCAAAACAGCGAAAGAACGCAGCATCATTTTGCGCAAGTGGTATGACCTGTTGATGGCCAATGTGGAAGATTTGGGCCGCATCATGACCGCCGAGCAAGGCAAACCTTTTGCCGAAGCCAAAGGTGAAGTGGCCTATGGCGCAAGTTTTGTGGAATGGTTTGCCGAAGAAGCCAAGCGTGTGAACGGTGAAACCCTGCCCCAGTTCGACAACAACCGTCGCCTGACGGTGTTGAAGCAACCGATAGGCGTGTGTGCGGCCATCACGCCTTGGAATTTTCCTTTGGCCATGAGCACCCGCAAAGTGGCGCCTGCTTTGGCCGCCGGCTGCCCGGTGGTGATC
>JACCDK011450799.1_pt1 | contig 26965 bp, 26 predicted proteins | sample 7445871 | NCBI WGS metagenome assembly JACCDK01 (sample SAMN15323436, study PRJNA562643) | freshwater metagenome | isolation source: river surface water | place: USA:Blue River Watershed | collected 2017-08-15 | reverse complement strand
AGCATCATGCCCATGGTCGCCTCCAATTTGCTTTTGTTCCGACCAACGAGAATCAACCGATATTCGGAATGTTGGGACAAGACAATGGCAGTGGCTCGTCCCATTCCTGAGCCCGCTCCGGTAATCAAAATATTCTTCATCATTGCGCAATAAACAAGGAGCAAATGTAATTGTTTCCCATTTTACGTTAGTTTTGAAATTGATATATGAGGTACAATTTGAGTGAAATTACGGATTTAATCCGCAACAGAAGATCCATTGCTCCTGAAAATTTCGGTTCACGAAAGGTCTTTAAAGAACAGGTAGAGTTGTTGCTGACCAATGCCAGTTGGGCACCCACCCATGGTCTAACTCAGCCATGGCGATTTGTTGTATTCAATGAACAATCGAAAATAGACTTGGCGGAGGTGGCTTTTTTTTGCGCAACAAATGGAAAGGATCCCAAAGACATTAATTTGAATAAAGTACAGCGCATGAAGGAGCGCATACTTTCTGCCTCTGTGGTGGTGGCGGTTAATATGCATCGAGATCCTGCCGAAAAAGTACCAGAGTGGGAAGAGGTGGCAGCCATTGGTGCAGCGGTACAAAATTTACATCTTACAGCAACAGCCTATGGTTTAGCTGGATTTTGGGCCACCCCAGCGGTTATTAAACATTCAGCCATGCGTGAATTTTTACAACTGAATGAAGGTACCAGTTGTCTCGGTTTTTTTTATTTGGGTTATCCCAAAGATGATTTGGAAGCCAAATCACATCGAAAACCATTGGAGTACGTTACTACTTGGCGCATGACAGATGAGGCTTAATTTTTTATTGCTAATCTTTTATTGCTTGACCGCACCTCGTTTGGATGCTCAAAAAGGGCAGACCACATTGGGACTGCAACTAAAGCCCATGTTTTCTAGTAAATTTTTTGAAAGTGGACCACAACGATTTATTGGAGATTCCTTGGATGCCACGCTTTCGCAGCAATTGGGTTGGAATACAGGTGTGGTCATCAGAAAGGGGATCAATGATATGTGGAGTTTTGAGTCAGGGATATCAATGGTACAGCGTAATTTTAATTTGCGTTTTTTTTCAGAAAGGTATCAAGTTGAAGAGGAATTAAAGTACAAAATGGTAGGTTACGAAATCCCCTTGCAAGCTCTGATATACGTGCAATTGAGTCCAAGGTGGTTCATCAACGGAAGTGGAGGAGTGGCGTTGGATTTTTATCCAAGCAATTTGTACAAAACAGGATCGATGTTAAAGGACAGTATTTACGTCGACTTTTATGCCAAAACATTCAGAACCAGATGGGCCATGTTATCGGCCACAGCGAATTTGGGTTTTGAATACAGAACCCAAGACCATGGCTTTTTTTATTTGGGAGCATCCTATCATCGCCCAATGGGGGACATTGCTTTGACCCAGCTTCGGGTGGAATCTAAGGGTGCCGGTAATGATTTATGGATGCCGATTGGAGGAACTTATTTGACCTTGGACTTGCGTTATTTTTTGAAACCAGACAAAGAAATCACAAAACAAAAAAAGAGGCCGTAGCCTCTTTTTCGGTAAGTTTTATCTGACTAGATTTTTGAAGAAATGTTCAATTTCAATTTGATTTCATTCTTGGCGGCGTAATTACCAATGCTGGGATATTTTACATCAAACAATGAACGATCAAATACAATGTCACCAGACACTTTCATGTCTCCATCACGGCCTTCAATTTTTACGGGAAATTCCAATTCTTTGCTAATGCCTTTGATGGTCATTTTTCCTTTTACTACGTGCGTATTTCCCTTTCCATCCGCTTTTGCTGCGCAATGGGTGATTTCATAAGTTGCATCTGGATACTTTTCTGTGTAAAAGAAATCCTCAGCCTTCAAGTGGTTGATTAATTTAGAGTTGGTTCCTGCATCGGTAATGTCTGTGCATGTCATATCATTCATGTTGATTTTGATTTTTCCAGACGCAATGTTGCCTCTTGTTACAACCACATTTCCACTGGAAACTTTTACAAAACCATCATGGCCTCCGCCCACAAGGTTCTCTCCTCTCCAATCTACTTTTGAAGTTTTGTAGTCAACGATGTACTTACCGTCTTTCAACTGAGCAAAGGCTGCAGTAGTGAATGCCACTAGGGCAATTGTCATGATTTTTTTCATATTGTTTGATTTAAATTTTGATTTCTGAGTTGGTCTAAAAACTGATTTACTTCTTTGGTTTCTTTAACCGATAGAAATAAAAATTGTTCAGTTATGCTGTCTATGGGCCCATCCAACTGACCCAAAACTTGAAGGCCATCTTTGGTAATCCCAATTTCACTTTGTCGTCGGTCATTGGAACAGGTTTTTCGAGATACCCATTTCTTCACCACCAATTTGTCGATTAAACGCGAAGTATTGCTGGATCGATCAATCATGCGGTTGGTAATTTCACCCAAACTCAATAATTCTCCTTTGGCACCGCGCAGAATTCTCAAAATGTTGTACTGCGGGGGAGTCAGGTCGTAAGGTCTGAGTACGCTTAATTGTAAACGATGCAACCATGAAGAGGTGAAAAGCAAATTGATCATCAACTTGTGATGCTCACTTTTAAATTTTTCTTGTTTTATTTCTTCTTCAAGTCTCACGGAGCAAATATATGTAGATACAATTAATGTAGATACAAATAAATGTAAAAAAGTTTCCTTATCTTTGATGTATGCTTAGAAAACTTCTTTTTGCACTCAGTCTTTCTATCTTGGTCATTTCATCCCAAGCTCAGAATAATGTCAAGAAATTTATAGCGCTTTCGGGAAAGATAACTTCTGCCGTTTGGCCAGACACTTTGGGCAAGGGCTTGAACAAAGCAGTGGTTGAAATTTTTGCAGAGGGAAAAAAAATCGCCTCGGATACGGCTAGCTCAAGTGGTGTGTACAAGATTAAAAAAATACCCTACGCACCAAGTATTCAAATTGTTTTCAAGGAAGTGAATCATTTGCCCAAAATGATTGATGTTGATTTTACGGAATTTGGAAACGATAATTCGGCCAGTTTGATTCTCGAGATGGATGCCTTCTTGTACCGCAATGACGATTATTTGGGAGTGAACTTTTTGAAGATCAAGCCTTTTGGAAAAGGAAAATACAGCATGAAGCAAAAGGGCGTTCTCTGGGATGATCGTTATTATTACGAGATGAAAGGCCGTTTGGATGCTGTATTAAAGGCATATAGTGAGTAAGCATTTATGGAAAAAGAGAAGAAGAGAATTTCTAAAGAGTCATTTAGAAATTCATTAGCAGTATTTAGATTTTTAAAACCTTATGCCCTTTCCTTTGGATTGGGTATTGTGTTATTGTCGGTATCTGGCTTGTTGGTGATTACGATTACGGCATTGTTGGGATTGTTGATGGCTCCTGGCGATATCACTACCGTTCCCGGAGGTGCTTGGACGCAACAATTGTTGCGTGTGTTTTTTACTAATTTGTCATTTGATACTACAAAGGGAGTGTTGATTGCATTGGTTGCTTTATTGTTGGTTCAAGGTGTTTTCTCTTTCATTCGTGTCTATCTATTTGCCTATGTAACAGAGAATGCCATGTTGGAATTGCGGAGCGCGGCTTTCAAGAAAATGATTTCCAAATCGATGGATTTTTACCACAATTCCAAGGTGGGCGACTTGGTGACACGCATTTCTAGTGACGTTTCTACGGTTCAAGAGACGTTGACCATCACTTTGGCTGAATTTATTCGTCAAACGGTGATCATTGTTTTTGGTGTCGGATGTTTGGTCGCCTTTTCGTGGGAGTTGACTTTGGTGATGCTGTGTTCTTTGCCTGTCATCATGATAGTAATGGTCTTTTTTGGTAAGTTCATCAAACGACTTGGAAAGGAGACCCAAGATAAAGTGGCAGAATCAGGCAATATTGTCAATGAATCTTTGATGGGCATTGTCAACGTTAAAAGTTATGCCAATGAGTGGTTGGAATGGAGGAAGTTCAGAACAAGTGTGGAGAATATCAAGGCCTACGGAATGAAGGGAGCCATTTGGAGAGGGATGTTTGGAACCTTTATTATCATTTTTCTTTTCGGTGCTTTGGGTTTGGTTATTGGTTGGGGTTCCTACTTGCATCAAAAGGGAGAATTACCAGCAGAGGTTTTGCCCCAATTCATCATGCTGACGGGATTAATAGCTGGGTCCATTGGTGGGTTGGCCGCCCAATTGGGTACGCTCCAGCGTGGGATTGGTGTCATTGAAACCATCATGAAGCTCATAGACTCAGAAGATGAAGGCGTCTCATTTGAAGAGCCCCAAGTGGAAAAGGCAGAATTGAATACGGCTTTGCGGTTTGAGAATGTTGTCTTTTGTTACCCCACGCGTCCCGATGTAACTGTTTTGAAATCTGTGAGTTTTCAACTTCATTCGGGCGAGAAGTTGGCTTTGGTTGGTCAAAGTGGTTCAGGAAAATCAACCATTGCGGCTTTGATTCTTCGTTTTTTTGATCCCATTGAAGGTCGCATCATGTGGGGAGAACAACCCGCTTTGGATATCGACAAATCATTTCTAAGAAGCCAAATGGCATTTGTTCCACAAGAGGTTATTTTATTTGGCGGTACGGTTCGAGAGAATATTTTATACGGTAATCCAAATGCCGATACGTCTACTTTGAATCAGGTTGTAAAAGATGCCAATGTGTTGGAATTTATTTCTCAATTTCCTGAAGGTATAGATACTTTGGTTGGGGAGAGAGGCGTTCAATTGTCTGGTGGTCAGAGACAGCGTATTGCCATTGCTCGCGCCATGATTCGTAATCCCAAGGTACTTATCTTGGACGAAGCCACAAGCGCACTGGATACAGGAAGTGAACGTCAAGTGCAAGAGGCTTTGGATCGTCTGATGAAAGGAAGAACGAGTATCGTCATCGCGCATCGATTGTCAACGGTAAAAGATTGCGACCAAGTCTTGGTATTGGACAAAGGAGAGGTTAAAGAAATGGGACATCCCAGCGCATTGTTGCAAGACCCATCGTCGCTGTATGGAAAAATGTTGAGCATGCAGCATTTGTTAAATCAATAATTTGTACTCAATGCCAAAATCACAATATCCATTGTCAAAACAATCTTGGTTGTACTCATTGATCGAACCATGGGTTTCCAATGGTTTGGAACTTTTTTTCGACGGATTTCATGTTAAAGGATTGGAGCACATTCCTAAGTCCGGTCCGATTATGCTTTTGGCCAATCATCAGAACGCAATGATTGATCCACTCATTTGTTGTCGTGTGGTGCCGCATCAGTTGCATTGGTTGACGCGCTCTGATGTTTTTAAGAGCCCTACAGTTGCCAAATTGTTGTATCGTCTTAACATGCTTCCCATTTATAGGGAAAAGGATAAAATGGCCGATCAATCGCAGCGCAATGAGGCTGTTTTTGAAGTTTGCCGCACCCGATTGTCCAAAGGCGCTGTGGTGAGCATGTTCCCTGAAGGAAGCCATCGCGGGAAGAAACAGCTGATGGTGCCACTAAAAAAGGGATTTGCCCGTTTGGCATTTTCCTCCATGGAACGAGATCCCAAATTGATGGATCTCAAAATTGTTCCCATGGCCCTGGATTACAGTGATTTTTATCAAAAACATCCCCGATTGATTTTAGAGGTGGGTAAACCCATTGCTTTAAAGGATTTTTGGTCAGAATACCAAGAAGACAACAACCGTGGAATCAGTAGTTTGATCAAAGTGGTGCATCAATCACTTTCCACTTTGATGGTGGATATAAAAGATGAGGAGGATTATACGGTTTTGGAAGAAATGGGTCCAGCCTTTGAACAGTTGAGTCATACCGGCACTTTAGAGTCGTGGCAACAGTATAGGGATTTCTGCAATGGTTATGATTTGGTTTCTGCGGAAGAGAAATTGGAGATTAGACAATACCATCAGAGACTCTCATCAATGAAGCTCACTGTTAAGGAAGCCGAGATGTTTTTTAAAGTACGATTCAAGGATTGGCTTTTTTGGTGCATGGAGTGGATACCAGGAAATGTAGGCCGTCTTTTGTATGCACCATTGGGTCAATTTACTGAGTATTTTATCCGAAAAAATGTTCAGGATTTGTTGTTTTATAATTCCATACGATTTGCCTTTTTTACTTTTTTTTCGCCGTTGTATACGTTGTTGATTTGGTATATGTTTGTTTCTGCCTTTGCCATTCAAGGAGGAATGAATCAATTGATGTTTTTGGGAGTGTTGGTTTCATTGGGACTCTTCTCCATTTCATGGTCAAGATACAATTTGAAGATTGCAGCAGTAAGAAAAGTTTGGAGTGTGCGCAAGCGGCAAGGGGCAGAATGGGAGGAGTTGATTGCTTTAAGAAATAAATGGAGAAAGCGATATGAAAAATAGTTTGGCACGCGTAAACGGAATGCAGCACATTGGTTTGGCTGTAAGTGACATGAACAAGTTTTTGCCCTTGTACAGAAAATTGTTCGGATTGGATATTCCATTTTTTGATTCGGTGCAACCCGCTCCTTTGATGGATGTTTATACCCATCAAAAGACCATTACGAAAAGAGCGAGTATGGTTTTGAATTTGCAAGGAGGTTGTGCCATAGAGGTGATTCAACCCACTTCTTTTCAACCACGTCCCAACCTTGGTGTTTTTGAATGGGGAGATATCGGCATCAACTACATTCACTTTAAGTCAAGAGATGTACACCATGCCCACACACATGCCAAGGCTTGTGTGGATTTGGTCAAGGATATACATGCAAGACCCGATGATCGGCCTGCATTTTATTTGCAAGATCCGGATGGTAATTGGTTTCAAGTGACAGCTGATGATCGATGGTACACCAATAGTGGTCATCCCATTGGAGGTGTTATGGGCTGTGCCATTGGTGTAAGCAACATTGAGGCATCCATGAAATTGTATGCCGATGTTTTGGGATTTGATCAGGTGGTTTATGATACAACAGGAGAGTTTGAGGAATGGAAAACATTACCAGGTGGTCAAGCTACTTTCCGAAGGGTATTGTTACAGCCCAGTAAGCCTGCTGGAGGCGGTTTTGCTAAGGTAACGGGGATTAACCATATCGAGTTGATTCAGGTATTGTCAAGAACACCAAAGAAGATTTTCAAAGGTAGAATTTGGGGAGATTTGGGTTTTGTGCATTTGGGATTGGACGTGAAAGGCATGAAGATCTTGGAGCAACAATTAAGTGCGAAAGGATTTCCTTTCACGTGTGATAGTCAAAATGCTTTGAGCATGGGAAATACCAAAGTGCATTGCGTATATATTGATGATCCCGATGGTGTATTGATTGAGATGATCGAAGTCTACAAAGTTCCGATTATTGAAAAATGGGGTATTTTCCTCAATGTTGAGAAACGTGATCCACTGAAACCATTGCCTGATTTTATGCTCAAGGCTTTGCGTTTTAGTAGAATAAAAGATTAACGCGCAGATTGTTTGCGCAGCAATTTTTGAAATAATCTCGGGAAATATTGGTGAATCCAAAGGGCTTTTAGCTCTTTTCCACCAACACCAAATTCATTTTTATTTTTTGAGATTCCTTGAAGAATCTGTTGCGCACAATCTTCCGGGCTAATACCTTGCTGTTGATTATTGTCCATCTCTCCAGTTGCTTGTCCTGAGGCATCAAGGGCATTTTTTGAAATATCAGTAGCGATGAATCCCGGAGTAATCAAATGCACCTGAACCCCCGACGTCTCAATCTCCATCCTTAAACTGTCATAGTAGCCATGAAGGGCATGCTTGGAAGCGGCATAAGAGGAGCGTAGGAAAAATCCCCACTTACCTGTAAAACTGGAGATGACCATTATTTTTCCGGAGCCCTGTGCCATCATTATTTTTGCTGCAAATTGAGTGATGGGAATTTGACCCAAAAAGTTGCTTTTTAATATCATTTCTGTTGAAGAAATGGTTGTATCCAAAGCCAATGAACGTTGACTAATTCCACCGGAGTGAATCAAAACGTCAATAGTGGAATAAAGTTCTTGGTATAGGGCAATGGCCTGCGTAATGGATGCATTGTCCAAAAGGTTGACGGGAATAATTTGAGATTCTTTTGGATAGGTTAGGAGTTGCCGAACGCGCTCAAGCGCATCGGTATTTCTGGAGGACAAAATAACAAAGCCTCCTGAATGATTGATGGCGTGGGCAAGGGCTTTACCAATACCTGAGCTTGCTCCAATAATCCATACTTTTTTACCCTGCCAATTCATGCCGCAAACATATTCCTTTTTTTACAATTTCGTTAATATTGCCTTAACCCTGATTTGACAAGAAAAGGGTTAGTTTTGAAAAAAAAATGACAATGCAATTTAGGATTCTCTTGGTAGACGATGAGCAGGACATTTTGGACTTGTTGAAGTACAATTTGGAAAAGGAAGGTTTTGCTGTCGAGACGGCATCCAATGGAAGGCATGCTGTTCAAGTTTTTCAGAGCTTTCAACCCCAATTGATTTTGATGGATGTGATGATGCCGGAAATGGATGGAATGGAAGCTTGTCGCGAGATTAGGGATTTGCCCCAAGGCAAAAATGTCGTAATTGCTTTTTTGACTGCTCGTAATGAAGATTACAGTCAAATGGCAGGTTTTGAATCCGGCGGAGACGATTATATCGCCAAACCGATCAAGCCCAGAATTTTGGTTTCTAAGGTGAAGGCTTGGTTGAAAAGATGGGAGCAAAGTGCCGAAGGTGTTAGTGCATCCGACGCTTCGACGGGAGGTTTGGTGATTGATAAAGAGAAGTATTTGGTCACCAACAATGGCGAGGTGTTTCATTTGCCCAAAAAGGAGTTTGAACTTTTGGCTTTGTTGGTGAGCGCGCCAGGTAGGGTTTTTACCAGGGAGTATATCCTCAATGCAGTTTGGGGGAATGATGTGATTGTGGGAGACAGAACCATAGATGTACACATCAGGAAATTAAGAGAGAAATTGGGTGAAGAACTTTTTAAAACAATTAAGGGAGTAGGCTATAAATTTGAGCCTTAATGAAACCCCATTCACCCAATGCCATCGCTGTTTGGTTGGCCTCCGCCAATGCCATATTGGTGGCCGTTATTCTTACAGTAGTTAAGTTTCGCTGGGGTTCTCAGTTCTTGTCTGTTTGGTCCATTCTCCTTTGGGTCATTTTTGCATGGGTATTTTCCTACCTGTTGTCCAGAAGTTTTATCGAGAGTTTTCTGTACAAGCGCATTAAAATAATTTACAAGAATATACATGCCTTTAAGAGTCAGTCAGAGCGCAGGCCCAGTGTTCCCATGGCATCTGATGTCATTCAAGATATAGAACAAGAAGTGTCGGATTGGGTAGAAGACAAAATCAAGGAATTGAAGCACCTTCACGCGACAGATAATTTCAGAAAAGAGTTCATCGGGAATTTGGCGCATGAATTAAAGACTCCTCTATTTGGCATCCAAGGTTACATTGAAACTTTATTGGATGATGATTTGCAGGATGCACAGCAGGCCAAATTGTTTCTCGAAAAAGCCAATCGACAGGCAGATCGCTTGGGTGCTTTGATTGGCGACTTGGATCAGATTTCAAAATTGGAAAGTGGTGCATTGCCGTTGAACATTGCTCGTTTTGATCTTGTGCAATGTGTACAGCAAGCCATCGAGACCCTAGAGCAAGCCGCCTTGAACAAGGAAATCCATGTGCACATCAAGGATGGTGGCCCCAAAAATTTATGGGTCATGGGAGATGCTCAGCGAATTCAGCAGGTGCTTATCAACCTTATCGCCAACGCCATTCACTACGGCATAGAAAAGGGCGAAGTCAAGATTCGTTTTTACGATATGGAAGAGCACATGCTTTGTGAAGTAGCGGATAATGGCATAGGAATAGCCAAAGAGCATTTGCCCCGAATATTTGAGCGGTTTTATCGGGTGGACAAAAGTCGTTCAAGAAATGACGGAGGTTCCGGGCTGGGATTGGCCATTTGCAAACACATCATTGAAGCGCATCACCAATCTATTTCCGTGCGGTCTACGGAGGATATAGGAAGTACGTTCGGATTTACTTTAAAAAAGGCTTAACCCTTGAAAAAAGGATTGTGTTTTTTTTCGTGACCAATCGATGTGGCGGGTCCATGTCCACAGAAGATGATAAAATCATCCGGTAGGGTATACAAGCGCTGAATGGATTGCTCAATTTGATCAGCATCTCCACCCGGTAAATCAATCCTTCCAATGCTTTCATAAAACAATACATCACCGCTGAATACGCAGCGATTTTCGTGATCAATGAAAGCCAAATGACCCAAACAATGACCAGGTACATGCCAAATTTCTACACCAGTATCTCCCCAGAAAATGTCATCTCCCTCTTCAATGTAATTCGTGGCTGACGGTGAAGGTTTGTAGGGTATAGACCATAATTCGCTCATTTGAATCGCACGTTCCAAGTTGTATTCATCTTTTGCACTATAGTACAAAGGGGCTTTGAATTGCTGAACGCAAAAATCATTGCCCAATACGTGGTCAATGTGACAATGGGTATTGAGTATTTGTTCGATGGGCAATGAAATAGAGGAAATGAGATCCATCAACATTTTCTCTTCATGGGCATTGCTTACGCCGGGGTCAATGATGCTGATTTTTTGGTTGTCATGCACCACCACAAAAGTGTTTTCTTGGAAGGGCCCGACAGTTAAACAATGGACCTCTATTTTGTTTCTTTTTGTAGTTTGTACTGACATGTTGTAAAGCTTTAAGCATTAAATTGCGGCAATGATAAAACGGATTTTCTTAGGTTGTTTGTTGTTTCTGGCCTTTTCGGGTTGGATACAAGCCCAGTTTTATCAAGGAAGCAATTTGGATTTCGGAAAAAATCGTGTGCAGTTTAGGCATTTTGATTGGTCTTATTTCAAAGGCAAATATGCGGATGTGTATTTTTATCAGGGCGGAGAAAAGTTGGCCTTAGAGACGGCAAAACAAAGCGATGTCATCGGTGATGAGTTGTCTAAATTTTTTGGTTTTGAACCCGAAGAACGTTTCTATATTTTGGTTTACCTCAGTCAGTCGGATATGCGACAAAGCAACATTGGAACCACCTTGGATGAGCGCTTTCAGGTTATGGGGACAGATCAGATTATTCAGAACAAGCTTTTTGTTTATTTTGAAGGGGACCATCAATTGTATGCGCAGCAACTCAAACAGGGGCTAACTTCCATCGCACTCAATCAAATTATTTTGGGAAATGGATGGAAAGATGCTGTGAAAGCAGCGGCGTCTTCTTCTTTACCAGAATGGTTTCTCAAAGGTTTAGCCCATTGGAAATCTGGCGCTGCTGCTGAAGAGTTGGATTTATTCATGTACAATGAATTGCGACGAAAGCGCCACCAGATTAATTTTTGGAAGAATAAATCTGCTGCTTTGGGAGGCGGTGCTTTTTGGACTTTCATTGAGGACCGTTATGGTTCAGGGGTCATTCCCAGTATTGTTCAGATGTCTAAGTTCACGCGAGGAGTGGATGCGGGATTTGAAATTGTATTGGGTAAAACACTCGACGGAATTGTTGAAGAGTTTTATCAGTATTACAAGTTAAAAACCCAACCCATGTTGAAGCCCGAGGGGATATCTAACACTTTGGCGGGAAGACGATTGATGGGAGAAATCGATAGAAAAGCCAAGAAAAAATTTATCTACCGTGATTTCATGGTCAATGCGAAGGGAGATCAGTGGGCTTTTATAACGCACGAATGGGGACAGTACAGAGTTTGGGTTTATGATACAACTTCCAAAAGATTGGATTGTATTTTAAAAAGACAACCCAAGCAAGATCGACCAGATGATTTGACCTATCCCTCCATTGCGTGGCACCCATCTGGTGAAATGTTGGCTATTTTTTACGAGAAGAGAGGATTCATGCGGTTTGCCCAATACAATGTTGTCGAGAAAGATTGGAACGAGAAAGAGATTTTTGCAGTGGACAAGATTCTTCAACCCCGATTCAGCAGCGACGGAAAGAACGTTGTTTTTGTGGGTGTCTTGTCTGGTAGAAGCGATGTGTTTCTGATGCCCACCGTCGCTAATACTCCCAGAGCATTGACAAAGACCGAAGAGGATGACTACTCTCCGGTATACTTACCCAATAAGAAAGTAATCTTCTTGTCCAAGTCCATCCAAGAGGGAGGATGGAAATACAATCTCAATCAGGTTGAATCTACCCAAATGACTCCCAAGATAGAGACCATTTATACCACCGATCGTCCGTTGCGATTTGCTTATGAATGGGGAAACGATGAAATGGGTTGTGTCGAGTATGTAGATGAGCAACAAGTGTTTTATCGAGTCAAGTGGGATTCTGTCATTGCCTTTGTCGATACTTCTGTGCATTACAGGAAAGAGCCAAGATTGAATGAATTGGCGAGGTTGTCTTATGTGTCAAAAGTGGAGCAATGGTCCAAGTCTGAGCAATCTTGGATCATTCGACATGATTTTAATGGCTTTCCGCATTTGTCAAAATTGAAAATCAATCCACTAGAGGTAAAGTTACAATCAGGAAAGAAAGAAACAATGATTTCCTTGCCTCCGGATACATTGAAATTTATTCCAAGGGATATACAATTGGGAAGAATTGATGTTGCACAATATCAATTTTACAATGAGCGTAAGAACTTTATTTTGGAAAAGCAGACCTTGGTATTGGATGAAGCTGTCAATCCCCAATCGCAAGGCAAAGAGAATGATTGGAAAAGAAGCAATTATGATTTGAACTTTACTACGGACTATGCTTCTACCCAATTGGACAACACCTTTGTGACCAATTTTTATCAAAGTGCGGCATCTGGACCCACGAGTATCTTTCCTGGAATGAGTGGCCTTTTCAAGGTGTCGTTGAGTGATTTGATGGAAGATTATCGGTTGAGTGCAGCAGTGAGGATTGCTGCTGATATCAGAAACAGTGATTTTGGCATCGCTTTCGAAAACAACAAGGATCAGTGGGATAAGAAGTCAACTTTTCAACGTCGTTCTCAGCGTTGGGGAGGAGTATTCAGCGCTTACCGTCAAGAGACCTATTATGTGACCCAACAATGGAAGTATCCATTGGATGAGTTTCAATCTTTCCGCATCAGTGCACAATACCGTTGGGATAGAAGTATTGATTTGTCAGTTGATCCCCAGTCTTTGGCGAATCCGAACGTGAATGAACACAATGGTGGTGCGCTATTGGAGTATGTAATCGATAATACGCGATCATTGGATATGAATTTATTGCAAGGAACACGCGGAAAGGTTTGGTATGAGCGCATGCAACGCGTAGATGATTGGTCTATAAAATCAGATTTGCAGGTCATTGGGGCTGATTTCAGACATTATGTCAAATTGCATCGAAACGTTATCGGTGCTGTTCGATGGGCTGGAGCAACGTCATTTGGGACGCAAAAGATTGTGCATTATTTGGGTGGCGTGGACAATTGGCTATTTCAAAAGGTGGATAATTCTACGGAGGTTTCGGATACCATGAATTACCGATTTGCTTCTTTCTGCGGGCCAATGCGCGGTTTTTATGTCAACGCAAGAAATGGAAATTCCTTTATGGCTTTGAACGCAGAAGTTCGTTTGCCATTGTTTAGTTATTTTTCAAAACGTCCAATCAGCAGTGATTTTTTTCGCTATTTCCAGGTTATTGGATTTGCTGATGCGGGAAGTGCTTGGACGGGAAAATCACCCTATGATCAACAGAATGGTTTTAACACCGTGACCGTTGTTCAAAATCCTGTAACCGTGGCAGTAAGTAGCTTTAAAGAACCGGTTATCTTTGGTTACGGATTTGGTTTGCGCTCAAAGGTATTGGGCTACTTTCTTAGGGCAGATTGGGCATGGGGAATAGATGACAGACAAGTGCTGCCAAGGGTATTTTACCTGTCGCTCAATATGGATTTCTAACTCTTGATTAGAATCGGATTTTGGCTCTTCTTACACCACCACCGCTTCTTCCGCGCATCCAGCTGTACTTTGATTTGTAGAAATTGGACTTGGATCGGATTACTTTACTGACGTACAACTGAAATGTCATGTAGTTGTCGTTATTCAAAGGATTGCCACGTGGACTGTCTTTTGTAGAGAAATTGGCAGGCAAGATTCCATCTGGATTGGTTTCTGCAGGAATGAACGTGTAACCCACTTTTTTCCCGATGTAATTTTCGTCATAACTGTGGTAGATGTAGGACTCTAGTAAAGGAAAATCTTCCGGGTTGTTTTGCTTGATGACAGCCGGATCAGCTATTGTTCCTGACAGATCATCGAGGTAATCGGTAAAGGTCATGCGCCAAGAATATTCCCAACCTACCCTCCATTTTTTCATGTAGGTAAAATACATGCCGATACCCATGGGAACAGCAAAAGTGGCTGCAGAATAGGCCTTGCCTTGCCCCTCTGTTCTGTACTTGCGCAATGGTATCCATTCCCCCTCTAAATTTTCGCCTGTCTCGCGGTTATAGTCTTTGGCTGCGTAGTAGTTCATTAGTCCTTTGGGATTAGAAAACAATCCCGCTACCCCGCCAAAAACATATATTTTCATATCTGGATTGAAATATCCTTGATTGCTCAAATCACTGTCGTAGTAAAGCGTATACTCTGCTCTAGCAGACAATTCAAACATATCATTTTTAAAAGTCAAGTTACGGGCTCTTCTTGGAAAATAAGTGGATAGTTGGTCGGTTCCTTGAATGCGGATGTAATCGAAAGTACTGGTAAAGGCCAGTTTTTTGTTTTTTCTTTTGCGAACAAAAACGCCAGCTGCCCATCGTGTACTTGGTAAATGCATATCAACAATGAGATCTCTGCGGGGTAGGTTTTTTCCTCCGATATCTCCCAAATAATTGGCTGCACCAAATCTGAAACCATAATCGTATTTAAACTGCGCAGAAGCATTTTGATTCAACGCAAGAGCCAACATTAAAAAAAGTACTATCTTTTTCATGGTTCAGTAAAGTGAGCAACGAAGATAGCGTTTTTTTGGTTCAGTTCAAAAAATTAAAAACGTCTTTGATTTTGCTGTATTTTTAAAGCGTGAAAGACATTTCGAGCCTTTTCGGTATCCGTTATCCCATCGTTCAAGGTGGAATGATTTGGTGTTCAGGTTGGGAATTGGCTGCTGCAGTGAGTAATGCGGGCGGATTGGGCACCATTGGTTCTGGTTCGATGTACCCCGATGTTTTAAGAGCTCAGATTCGAAAGTGCAAGGAAGCGACAGACCAGCCTTTTGCTGTGAATTTGCCTTTGATTTATCCTCAAGTTGCTGATCACATTCAAATCATTCTTGATGAGAAAGTTCCTGTGGTGATTACCTCTGCGGGAAATCCCAAATTGTATGCAGAAACTTTTAAATCGGCTGGGTGCCAATTGATTCATGTGGTTTCCAGCTCAAAGTTTGCGGTCAAGGCGCAAGAGGCCGGATGTGATGCCGTAGTTGCGGAAGGATTTGAGGCAGGTGGGCACAATGGCCGTGAAGAAACTACAACACTGTGTTTGATTCCCCAGGTTGTGGATGCGGTACAAATTCCTGTTATTGCGGCGGGAGGAATTGCGGATGGTCGCTCGATGTTGGCCGCTTTTGCAATAGGTGCACAAGGTGTTCAGATGGGGTCAAGGTTTGTTGCTTGTAAAGAATCCTCGGCACATGACGCCTTCAAAGCGGCGGTAATTGCGGCCAAAGAAGGCGATACACAATTAACTTTGAAAGAGATTACACCCGTGAGGCTGCTCAATAATCCGTTTGCTGATCAAGTGCGCTTGGCGTATAGCGGTGGTGCAACAAATGATGAATTGAAAGCGTTATTGGGAAGAGGAAGAGCAAAGAGAGGAATGTTCGAAGGGGATATGATAGAGGGAGAATTAGAGATTGGGCAGGTTTCTGCACGACTCGACAACATTGCTTCGGCCAAGGAAATTATTGATCAAACCATGTCAGAGTTTAAAGCGACCATTCAAAAAATCAGCATCTAACATGTTTCAAAGCATCAAATATATCGTTTGGGTAATGGTGTTTGTTTTTATGACATGGTCTGAGAATGGTTTGAATGCTCAGTTGCTTCCTCCTGACATCAATTGTTCGCAAGTAGACATCAATGGCGCTGCGAGTATTTTGTGGGATCCGGTTAACGACCCCAACGGAGAGTTTGTTGCTTATCATGTTTTTGCTTCTGTATCAGGTGGCTCATTCATTGAAATTGCGCAAATCAACAACCCTACGACCGCGTCATATGTGGATAATATCAATGATGCCTCCTTGGATGAAATCTGTTATTATATTGTTGTAGAATACAACACTGGTTTTGGAAATTTAATGTCCGATCCGGGATTAATTCATTGCAATACTTTTTTAACCGTCTCCGCGTCCTCCTCACCGCTGGGTTTTGCCGATGTGCAATGGTCTGGTGATGCCAGTGGGACCTACAACCTTATTTGGGATGATATCAATACTTCTTGGAATAACTCTGTGCAAGTAACCGATGGAAGTGGTGGGTATAGTGTCGAAGTCACAGCCTGCAATGCCTTGATGTCTTTTGTGGTTTCTACACCGTTGGGAACTTGTCTCAATGTTTCTAATGTAGCTGAAGGTGTTTTTAATGATCAAACGCCACCGGCTGTCCCTGTCGTTACCTCAGTGAGTGTTTCCAACGGCAATCCCATGATTAGTTGGGACCCGAGTACCTCTGCCGATACAGAAGGATACATTTTATACCGTTGCTCAGGCGGATCAGTGGCCATAGCAGAGACGCTCTTTGTGCCAACTACCTCTTATGTGGATGTCAATGTTAATAGCGCAACACAGTCCGGTTGTTATCTTCTGGCCGCTTTTGACGGCTGCCCAAATGGTAATCCGCCTTCACCCAATACCAGTGTAACTGGTAGCACGTGCAATTGCGCCGTTTTGCTTTCACCCGTCAACCAAACTCCTTGTACTGATCAGATTCAATTGCAATGGACTGCCTACCAAGGCTGGGAAAATGGCGTGGCAAGCTATACACTATTTCATGCAGAAGCCAATGGTGCTTTTACACAGTTGGGAATTGTGAATGGTAATACCACCCAATGGGCAGTGAACCTCAATGGATTTGTGGATTTGAATCACAGTTTCTACGTTTTGGCTACGGCCAATGATGGGCATTTTGCAGTGAGCAATGTGCAAACCATAACTTTGAATTATCCCGTTCCTCCCTCCAACAATTACCTCTCTGGTGTTTCGGTTGAAACCGATAATACGATCACGGTTACTTTTGAAACATCAACAACACCCACGACACATCGTTATGAGTTGCAACGGTATGACGATTTTTTGCAAAACTGGAGTTTCATCGCAGAAGAAACCAATGCCGTGACACCAGTGATTTTTCAGGTGAATGATTTGGATCCCCAATTTTTTAGGTACAAGTTTCGCGTTATCGTTTATAATCAATGTAACGATACCGTTCATGTAAGCAATACAGGCAGAAATGTATTGTTGGAAGGTTTGAAAGAAGATGGTAGTTATGTCAATTTGCTTCAATGGAAGCCCTACGAAACCTGGTCCGAGGGTATTGGTCAGTATATTTTACACCGAAAGACAGGTGAATTTGGATGGTATGAGGCCATTGTAAATCCCGCGATAGATGCGGAAAGCTACAGTGATTTTATCGATAGTTTGTACCAATCCGATGGCTATGTCGCTTATCGATTAGAAGTGATTTCCAATCCGTCGTTGAATTTTGATACAACTTTTTCAGTTTTTTCCAATGAGGTTGTGTTGATTCATGAACCCAAGTTTTTTGTTCCCAATGCCTTGGTGATTGGTGGTGTGAACAATGTTTTTAAGCCTGTTATTTCCTACTCTCCTTTGGATTTTTACGAAATGTATGTATACAGCAAGTGGGGTGATGTCCTGTTTGAAAGTATGGATTATTCCAAGGGTTGGACAGGTATTACAGATGATGGGAAGCTCATCCCTCAGGGTGTTTATGTATACTATATTCGGTATACCATGGGCGGCGGACAGCCCATTGAAGCAAGAGGTTTGGTGACTTTGTTGCATAAAGGAGAGTAATGGATCATTTTCATTGGTGCATTGATGTCGGAAATTCCTCTATCAAATGGGGTGTTTTTTTGGGAAATCAGTTGATTGAAGTATTTCAGTTTCGGGAGGATCCTACAACGGATCAATTGCAAATCTTAGATTCAAAATTTTCTCCTCATCGTATCGCCGTGTGTTCTGTTCGGGCTGAATTGAACTGGTTCGATTATCCAAAAGCAGAATGGTTATCGGCTGCATCCATTGGTTCTTTTCAATTGGATTATTCTCCGCCTGAATCATTGGGTGTGGATCGAATAGCTGCTGCACTAGGAGCACAGTACAATTGGCCCAATGCTTCCTCGATTTTAGTGGTGGATTTGGGAACATGCGTTACCTACACCATGTTAAGAAATCGTCTTGTTTCAGGTCTGGCCATTGCTCCAGGATTGCAAATGCGTTGGAATGCGATGCATCACTACACTGCTAAGTTGCCGCTATTGGATCACCATACCTCAATCAAGGCCAACGGAACATTGAAAAATTTAGAGGTAGGCGGAAAGGTGGGATGGCAGAAAGAGTTAGAAGGATTGATTGACTTATTTTGTGAGACGCAGCAAATAGAACAGGTGGTTATAACAGGGAGTGATGTTGTACATTTGGAGAACCATTTCAAAGATCGGTTTGTGATCATGGATCATCTTCATCTTTGGGGATTAAATTATTGGTTAAATGAAGGCTAGATTATTTGTATTTGTCATTTGGATGTCTTTGTATACTGCTCCTTTATTGGGCCAGTATACGATGAATGATCCATTTTCACGTTGGGGAATTGGAGAGAAAATCGTTCATGACAATGCATTGAGCAAAGGTCTAGGAGGCGTTTCTTTGGTGCCGACGGATTTGAATGTTGTTTTATTGGACAATCCTGCTTCCTATGCTTGGTTAAAAGAGACAACGTTTCAATCCAGTATGATGATGCATGAAACCAAATACAAGGGAAACTTTTCTGCATCACCGTATAGAGGTGGCCAAGTGGGCGAGGTCTCATTTGCGTTTAAGCGACAGGGCTCTCCATTTGGATTTGCCGTTGGTCTCAACAATTATAGCCGCGTTGGTTACAATATGGGTCAAAGTTTTGCTATCAATGATTCGGTGGGAGGAGATATGTTGTACAGTGGGGAGGGAGGTATTCATCAATTGGTTTTTGGAGGTGCGCGAAGTTTTGCATGGGGCGCCGACAGTGCCCACTACATGGGACAGCAATTGTCTTTCGGTGTAAACGGATATTTTATGTTTGGAGCGATGAGTTTTCACCGCAAAATGGATTTCAATTCCACCCAAATGTTTGATACACGTTTTGATCAGTGGTTGGAAGTGAAAACCATGCGGTATGATTTCTCAGTCATTCATCAAACACCCCTTTTGGGAAATTTCAAGAAATCGGGAAAACAACATCTTTTGATGTTGACCACAAGCGCCATCTATTCGCCATCTTTTGACTTAAAAGCCAATGAGCGAATTTATGGGGTGAGCACTGTTCCTTATGCAGGAGAGGACATCACACTGGATACCGGATACGTCTTGGTTAGTGGAAAAGGAAAATTGAAAACACCCGATCACTTGAAGTTAGCAACGATGTTGACTTGGTTAAATAAGGCCGGAGGAAAGTATAGCTTAGGCGCACAATACAGCGCACAAGATTGGACTGATGTATCCACGAGCTTCTCACTCAATACCGTTGACAATTTCAGGAAAAGCAACCGTTATGCAGGTTTCATCGAGGCCCAACCTTTTTCCATTGATCGCTCCAATAATTTCTGGTCCAGTATTCGTTATCGGGCGGGTTACACCTGGGGAACAGAATACATTCAATTGGAAGGTCAGCCAGTTGAGCTCAAAGCTTGGTCAGCGGGTTTGACCATCCCATTGCGCGCTTCAAAATCTAGTTCATCGTTGCATTTCTCCTTTCAGAGCATCACCAAAAAGGCAGGAGATTTGTTGACGGTCAATCAAAATGTCATTGCAGTTGGATTTCAAATGCAGCCATTTGAGAAATGGTTCTTGGTGCGAAAATATGATTGATGAGTCCAAATAGAATTTTCATAGTATTTCTTTTTGTGCTTTGTATTTCATGTCAAAATGAAATTGCAGAAATTAAAGCAGTGACCGATGATTTTAATTATCCGGTACAGTCCATCATTGATGCCGATTATGTTTTCTCAGAGCGAGGAGCGCGTTCTTCAAGATTGGAATCTCCACTTCTGGAAAGGTTTGTTCAAGATACCAGTATCATTGTGGCCAGAACGGGTTTCAAAATGACCTTTTATGACAACGTAGAGGGTGATGCGGTATTGACAGCCAAAACAGGCGAATTTTGGGAGAAGTCCGGTGTTTTCAAAGCCAATGGCAATGTGAGAATGATCAACAGCGACCAAGAATACATGTTGTCTGAATCCGTTATTTTTTATCGAGACAGTGATTTGATTAAGACCGATGATTGGGTTACCATACAAACCAAGACAGGTATTTTACATGGAAAAGGATTGATTAGCAATGCGGCATTTACAGAATATCAGATTTTGAAACCCACCGGTCAAATGAACCTCAACAACAATATCGATTAATGGACAAGTTTACCCGTTTACTCATTCACTTTTGGTTGGCTGTGGCCATCGCGACGACCATTTACGCTTTGTTTAGAATTGGTCTCAATGGCTTTGAAAAGGAAAGCAACAATTTGGTTATTCCAATAATAGCATTTGTTTGGTATTATTTTCGAAAAAAAATGTATGAGCGCATGAAGCGCAATCAAGAACAACAGTAAATGGAGGCTGCTTCGGACAATTGGTTATTGTGGGTTATTGTGAGCACATTGGTGTGCGCATTCTCTAGTGGCATGGAGATGGCTTTTTTATCGGCCAACCACTTAAAGGTTGAATTGGATAAGAAGCAAGGCTTGTGGTCTGCCAACATCGTTTCATATTTCATCAATCGTCCACAATTGTTTTTATCGGCCATGTTGGTGGGGAACAACATTGGCTTGGTGGTTTTTGGAATGAAGTTGGGCGACGAAATTGTTTCTGGTATTGAGAATCATCTGCACGAGGTGGCCCTATTCCTTGGTGAAGGAGGATTACTTTTGGTACAGACCATATTATCCACCATCATCATTTTGGTCTTTGGCGAGTTTTTGCCCAAGATTATGGTGACGCATTCCCCCAACAGATGGCTGAATATTTTGGCCGTACCCATGTTGTTGTGGTGCATCATTCTTTGGCCTTTTGCCATGTTGGTGATGATGCTGGCTCATTTGATTTTGGGTAAGAAAGCCAATGCGGAAAATGAAAAACGGGTTTTTGGACGTGTCGACTTGGATGATTATTTGGAGAAGGTCACTGGTCAGCAGGATCCTACAACCACGATGGATCATGAGATAGAGATTTTTCAGAATGCCTTGGATTTTTCCAAGGTAAAAGCCAGGGATTGCATGATTCCCCGCAATGAAATCATTGCAGTGCCATTGACCATTAGTGTTGCGGATTTAAAGAGCAAGTTTGTTGAGTCGCAATTGTCCAAAATATTGGTCTTTAAAAACAACATTGATAACATCATTGGTTACGTTCATTCTTTTGATTTGTTGAGTCAGCCCACGCGGATTCAGAATTTGATTCGACCCGTAGCCATCATCCCTGAAGCCATGCCAGCGCAAGAGATGTTGAGTATGAATATCAGGGAAAAAAAGCAGGTGTTTATTGTCGTGGATGAGTTTGGAGGGACAGCTGGGATGGCCACACTGGAAGACATCATCGAGGAGATTGTGGGAGAGATTGAGGACGAGCACGACATTGTAGAGTTAGAGACCAATCCACAAGCGGATGGCAGTTATATTTTCACGGGGCGGGATGAGATCAAATACATCAATGATCAGTATGGATTGAAACTGGAAGAGGACGAGGAGAAATATGATACCATCAATGGAATGATATTGCATTGCTTAGAGAACTTCCCGGTGAAGGGACAGGAGATGGTAATCGGAGAGTATCTCTTTAAAGTCATGGAAATAAAAGGTCAGCTGGTGGGTAAGGTCAGGGTGACAGAGAATAAGTAGTACTCTAAGTGTTCAGTAGTTTTTTTACGGTCATATGATCCTTGCGAATACACTCCTCTTGGAAATTCTCCACCAGTGAAGGGTTGAATTGGTGATAGTATTCTTTGGCTTTTTCTTTTTGATTGTTTAAAGCAAAGGCCCAGCTGGCGTACAATTGTAGGCTGTTGCGGTGAATGCTGGCCCAGAATCCAATGTTCCCTTGATAGAGGCGGTTGTAATCCTCTAGAATTTGAATGGCTTCTGCATCTTTTTTCACATAGCAAAGTGCCCGACATATTTCGATGATGTAGAACACGATGGATTCTCGATACGATTTATTCTTTCTAAAAAAATGAATGTCTTGTTGAATTGTAGAATAAGCACAAAAGGTGGGGTGATGAGACAATATGTGCAGAGCGCGCATGCGAGAGAAAGGTTTGATGTCCAATTGATCAGGTGTAATATTCGTTGAATGAATGGAGGACAAAATAGGGGGGCTCCATTTTTTATTTTTAAGAAAAAATCGAAACCATTGGATGGACCGAAAGAAAGTCAAATCTTGATTCGAAGCAAACAAAGATTGGGTGTGATGCAGCAAGAGGTCATAGTTTTTATCAGAGGCGTTGTAGTTAACACACAATTCTACCACGATTTTTAAATGCTGAATTTTGTTCAGGACTGACAAGAGTTTTTCTTCCTCCAATTGCATTAAATAACAACCGATGGTTTGAACCCAAAAGTACTGGGCGTAACCCAATGCAGTGTTTTCATGTTGAGGAGAGGTGACTGGATCAAGTGAAAGGTTGATGATGAATACTTTGTCTTTTTCAGATAGGTTAGAGAAAACAGAGGCCAACCAGAAATACAATTTCTCACTTTTTGCGTAGTCTACGATTAATTTTTCAGCTTGGTCTCTGGACCATTGGTTCCTAAGAATTTGAATCATGGAATGTCCAAGGAAATTCTCTGAATTTTGATTGGATACGTAGGTGAATTCGTCCCAAGAGGAGTAGCCGCAATAACGGGAAAGGATGTTTAAGGTTTCTATCGCAGGCGTGTGGTTGGATGGTATGAGTTTGAAGAATCGGCGTAGGGTGTTGAGGCTGATGAGGTCTTTTTGGTTTTGCTTGATGATTTGGTCGATGAGATCCAGTATGTTTTTTTTGGTTTTTATCGGACCGCCAAAATTGAGTTGAACTTGAACAATGAGGGCTGTGATGTCTTCCTCTCCAATTTGTATAGCTCTGCGCGACATGTGGCTAATTTAGGGAGGGAATATTATGGTAAATGAATAAATTTGACATGGGCTTACGTGGGCCTGATAGTTAAGAGATATGAAAATAGCTTTACACCATGCGGACTATACAACTGATTGTTTTACTTGTTTTTGTAGCTGATTCAATGGGGCAGACGCTGATGCCAGGCATTCCTTACCAAGCGGTAGTAAGAAATGCAGATGGCACACCGATGATCAACACCAACATTGAGATGAAGTTCAGTATTCGGAATACTGACGCTTTGAACGGGGCAGTTGTTTATCAAGAGCAGCATCAGGTGAATACCAATAATATGGGTTTGATGAGTGCCGTTATCGGAGAGGGAGAAGTGTTGAATGGCGATTTTTCTCAGATTGATTGGTCGGTTATCCCTAAGTTTTTGCAAGTAGAATTCAAGGGTCCAAATAATGCAGATTACATTGAAATGGGCAACCAGCAGTTGATGAGTGTCCCTTATGCGATGTACTCAAGAAACATCAAGCTGAATGTCAGTAGCACTGGAGATACGTTAACCATTGGAAACCATTATGTGATTGTACCTGGTGTCAGTTTGGCGAATAGTATTAGTAACCAATTTAATGGATCTATTTTACTTGCTGGTGTTGAGGCGTGCGATTCTGCTAATGTCTCTGTAACGGGGTGTAATGGACAATTGAGCTTAGATTACAACGGAACATCTTATCCATTGGTTGAGATAAATGGTCAATGTTGGTTTGGATCCAATCTTAATACGACAATGTTTAATGATGGTCAGGCAATTCAATCCGGATTATATAATTCAACATGGGCATCAACCGGCGGTGCAGCTTATGCAGATTACAATAACCAAGTGTCTAATATATATGGTCGTTTGTACAATGGTTTGGCAGTTTTGGAAGAGGGTCGACTCTGTCCCCAAGGTTGGCATGTCCCAAGTGACTGTGATTGGATGTTTTTAGAAAAAAGTTTGGGAATGTCCGTTATAGATTTGGATACAAATGTATTCAGTAGCAATTACTCGAGAGGAGATTTGAATAACGTGGGTGGAAAATTAAGGTCCACTTCAGGATGGAATGTTTACAATGGAATTTTTAATACAAATGAATCTGGATTTAGCGCATTGCCGGCTGGTTTCAGAAATTCAGGTGGGTCATTTGGAAATCAAGGAATCAATGGTTATTGGTGGACAAGCTCCAGAATTGCAAATAATTTGCTTTGGGCTCGACGCATAAACGCTTTTGATAAAGGGGTAAATCGTGGAGCTTTTGATTATTATCAAGCTGGATTTAGTGTAAGATGTTTAAAGGATTGAGCGTTTAAACAAAAATTGAGTTATGGTCAGGTTCACATTAAAAACAGAAAAACATGATTAAAATTAATGTAATGCGCACTTTTCTAAACCGACTTAGAGATAGAGGTTGGAAAAATATCAGCGTAAGAGGATATACTGATAAAGATATTCAAGTATTAAGAAGAGGAGACCAATCTATTATTGGTGTTGAAAATATTAATGTTGATGCGTCAGTAGATTTAGGACTTCAAATTGATGAGCTCTTTAAAAATTTAATTGAACTAATCAAAAGAACGAATACTAAGGTAATATTTCTTCCGGGAGGAGGAGAAATTCCTGTGCCTGATTTCTTTAAAGAGTATTGTCGAGCAAATGATGTTCAGATTCATTTTGTTTCTATGGAATCTTACAGAGAACTTGTAAATAATAGAGGCTAATGAAAGCGAGTAAATTTTATTTATTGAAGGACATTAAAGGTGATTCTGATTTTCATAGAAGAGTTGGAAAACATAATGTTAAAGGAGTATATTTTTGGGGCTTCACTCTTAATAAGAAAGCACTCTTACCTGAAAATAAAGATGAATTGGTTATTTATTACATTGGCAAACATAAAAAGAGTGTTGTAAGACGAATAATGGAAGAAGTAACCCAACTTATTTTTGGCGGTTATGGAACCATAATCGATCATGATTGGTTAGAAAAAAAACCTCATAATGCAGGAATTTATAGGAAACAGGAATCTGATAAAAAAGGAACTCAACCTCTTGACAAAGATGTATTATACAAATCTGATGGACTTCATGTTTTATACGATTTCTTTAATAATCCCAAAATAGAACCTACAATAGTGTGGATGAGAGAACGATTAATTTTATCATGGATAGAAGTTTGCGACAAAGAAGAAATAAATCCGCTAGAATTGGAGATGCATGATTATGTAAAGAGTAATATTCTTGGCACCAAAGGCAGAGTGAATTTTCCTCACAACAATAAATTTAAAAATATTGACTGGTCAGAAAATAATATTTTAAAGGAATGGTTAGAAGAAGTTAAGAGTAAACTAGCCACAATGGAAAGTAAAGAATTGAAATAATTATATCTCTTTGAATGTTGGTAAAGGTGATACTTAATAACAATCAAACTATTGTAAAAAGGGTGAGTGGATTGAGCAATTGGAGCGGTTTAAGTGTAAGATGTTTAAAGGATTGAAGAAATGAATACTATGAATGTAGAAAGGCTAAGGAAAATTTTGAAATCGGAGGATTTCATTAACATCAAATTAATTTTTGAGGAACGAAATTATTGTCGTAATCATGCTTTTGACTTTATTCCTAAATCGCGCATTATTCCCATAGATGATCAAGAAAGATTGGAGAAAATTCCATCTTGTTGTGATATTAAATTGTTGGCTGTTTACGATGTGGCAATGGGGTTGGGTAGAGTCTTTGAGAATGAACTTAACAGTTTAGCAAAACAATATTCTGATGTAAAATCACACATTTATACAAATGGAGAAATGATTCCTTTGATTAAGACAACATCATTGGATTCTGGTCTTAGTTTTAAATTAGCTCGTGAGAGAATTCTAGAAATAATTGAGGTAAGATTGAACATCCTTCATTTCTTATATCATGTCAATAATATATGGAATATTCCTTTTTTCAGTGCAGAGAATTTTCAGGTTATAGAGCTTTATGTGGATCATTTGTTGAGCACATATATAAAGGAAGGTTGTGGATTAATAGATTGTCAAGAGTATGTGTTTAAATCTTCTGTCACATCAGAGATCTCGAATCCAAAACTTTTTGCTAATGCTATTAGCGCGGCCTCAAGCAAAGACTGTAAAATGATTCATGAATTATGGAACATCGTTCATGTGTTGGATTTTGAAGAGTGGAAGAACTTTTCAGGTTGGGAAGATTTTTTAAAGAGCAATTCAATGTTTCAGAAGCACCTTGATGAGAATTTGGTAGATGATTTTTTTTATTTTTGGAATTATTTTGACGAAGTCAATCAGATAAAGTGGCAGAAAAAAAAGAATGCTTGGGTAGTATTTTCTTAATCAAGGTCTTTGACTTATTTCAAAAGAAACTTCAATAGAGGGTGTTAGATTTTTCATTTTAACCTTTCCCCTTATCTTAGTCACATGAAATCGATTTTGGTGACGGGATATTCAGGTCAGTTGGGGTTTGCTTTTGCAGAGTTGCTCAAACGGAGCCATTGGGATGGAATCATCGCCACCCCGTCGCGCAGCGAACTCGACTGGAGCAATCCGGACAGCATCCAAAACTATTTCGCCCAAAATACTTTTGACATCATCTTCCACGCTGCAGCTTATACCAACGT
>JACCDK011709738.1_pt1 | contig 26975 bp, 60 predicted proteins | sample 7445871 | NCBI WGS metagenome assembly JACCDK01 (sample SAMN15323436, study PRJNA562643) | freshwater metagenome | isolation source: river surface water | place: USA:Blue River Watershed | collected 2017-08-15 | reverse complement strand
AGCTCTCCCTTTTTATTAGTTTCTGTAACATTAAATGCACAAACAAGTCTGTACATCTCTAGTTTTTTGTTAAAGAGAATTTTTGCTTTTGCTAGTGTATTGTGCAACATTGTTTCGCTCCTTTGTTTTACAATACATGTAGTATAGCAGAAACCAATACCCAAGTCAATCGAATGGGTATTGGTCTGTTGTTTTTATGCTACTTCTGCCACGCGAAGCATGTTAGCAGGCACCTTCCAAAGGCCTTGGCTGGTCCGGACAGTCACATACTTCTGGGCAATCTTAGTCACGTTACCCTGGTAGGTCATGCCTGTCTTTTGGCTAGTGAACTCCACCAGATCCCCTAGAGCGATAGCGGCCTTGGTTCGCTTGACCAGGTTAGCCCGTGCCCACTTGATAGCATCGATCATAGAGCTCAGTTCAGTGTCAGTCCACTGGCTGAACATGATGGCGGAATTGATTTGCTTAATGTCCATGTCTGCTCCTGTGTGTGTTTAAGCCTTAATTATAGCACCTTTTGGTAACCTTGTCAACCGTAGGGCCTTTAGCGAGCGAACAGGCTGATGACCCAGATCACAAACCAGCTACCAAATACGAATACGAACAGGCCTACGCCTTTGATAAATTGCCACATTACATGCTCCAATAGAGTTCGCTTGATGGGTCACAGCTTCGTGGAGTATCGTGCGGGATGGAAATCTCTGCACCCGTCATCAGGTTCACCACTGTCTTCATAGTGGGCACAAACTCAATGCGATAACCCCGGCTCACAGGCCACAGTTCGTATTGAAGTTCGCGGACTTCACGTGCCATTTCTGCCGCATCACGGTTGCGCCATACTGTAGTTGACACAAGACGCTCGCCCTTCTTAGTACGGCGGTCCGCCTTATAGATGTACATGGTGTGATCTACTTTCATTGTCGCTCCTTTGTGTGTCTATGAATGTATTATACACTCAAACGGGCTGGATGTCAATAGTGCGGCGCACGAATCCCGAAGTGTCCTTTTTAGCACGGCCCTTGGCCTTCAAGCCCAGGATCACACCCTTTGGATCCAGGAAGCGCAGGTCCGTGTCGTCTGCGTTGAATACTGGGCGACCCATGTACTCTGCTGGAATACGGTCAAACACCACAGCCACGTTCATGCCTTGTATGATAGCGTTGACTGTATCCTGCTGGTTGGACTCTGCCGCTGAGAACGTCAAGTGGTAGTTGGGGATATCTGCTACCTTACGGCCTAGGACTTTGGTATAGTCATAGAACTGTAGTGTACTGAAAGCGTCAAAAATGTTCTTACCGTGGTGTGGAACAGGATACTTTTCCCAAGCCAAATCGCTAGTACCGTTCAAGCGAAACACGGGCACCAAACCCTTGCGGCGTGCATAGTTCACAGCTCGCATGATGTCCGACACCAAATCCGCCATGAACGCATCGCGATTCTCAAAGAAGTATTGTGTCTTGCGAATACGAGCCTTTTGGATTGTATTCGTGTTCTCGCCCTTTTTAAACATACCGCCACGCCCGGCAGTATTAAGGCAAGCGGCAGTACAACCTGCTGTCCGCTTAGGGCAAGTCTCCCGACCCGACAAGTCAGCAGGTGCAAGATGCAGAATAAACGACAGATAGCCCTGCTTGGTGCCCTTTTGGATTTTGGGATTTGCTGTGGAAAGTAACTTGAACACGGTTCGCTCCTTGTTTGTTTACTGTAGCCTTAATTATAGCACAAACCAATACCCATGTCAACCGAAAGGTTATAGGTATTGGTCGTTCAGTGTGGGTGAGAACTCCTTGACAATCTCACGCTCACGGGCGTATGCTGCCTTGCGGCCACGCACAATCTCCAGAACGCGATGTTCCCAAGCAAGATCCAAACCACCAGTCTTTAGGTAGACATAGAGTGCCCACAAGCGGTTCTCGTTACGGGCACGGCTCTTATGCTTGCGCCAACGCTCTAGAACGCTACGGGTTACAGTGGACTCTGACTTGCGTGTCAGGCCAATGTAGTTTTCTCCAGTCTCCGAAACTGCCTCATAGATTATATAATTGCAATCACTACGGATTTTGCGGGTTCTTGCCATACATCGCTCCTTCACTATGACTATAGTATAGCACGAAACAAAGACCCTGTCAACCGAAAGGACTCTCCCCGCCCGCACCCGCCTGTGGCTCTAAAACAACAACCCAAAGACCCTTCGGTTGACTCAGTTACCAAAATCTGCTATAATAGTGGCATAATAAGAAATACCCCACAACAGGTACCATAGCTTCGAAGGACTAAAATTCCGGGGTGGACGGCGAGAGTGCGCGAAGGTTTCGTTGTCCAGGACAAGTATTGGACAACTTTGGTTGGGTATTTTTTATAACCGCCAGCCCAATAAACCCCAGAGATTATATAACTTATTACTGTATGGGTAATGGTTTCTCTATAAACAGACAAGCATCCGCCTGATTATCAAATACTCCATAGTCGCAGCCACGATCATTATATTTGAATATATGCACATTCTGACTGGTGATGCAGTAACTGATGAATATATTATATTCACTGTTCTTAACTCTAACATGTGCTAGAGTTATCATGTTATTAGGGCTAATGTCCATACAGTATTTAACGGTTCGGCGTCCTCTATATACTATAACGGCCAGGATCTGACTCCGTGCCCGTATATAGTATACAGAGTAGAGAGAAATTTACTTTGGTATAGGCTGTAAATTTACTATGGTATTCTAGATCTAGGTGCAGAAAAGTGTGATCTAGATCTAGGCACCATGCGCTATAGTGTCTACACGCAAGGTCAAGAATAAGAAAAGTGTCAAAAAGTGTGAAAAAGTGTAGAAAAGTGTGACACTTTCTGGATTATGGTTCAGAACCTTGGGGCCACGGTCCTGGCCACGGTGGTCCTAGAATAGGCTAGTCGAGGTCAAAATGGGCATAGTTAAAATGGTTACCCCTACTCTCCGCACAATTCTCCACAATTCTCAAAGTTTCCCACTCAGTGTGTTCGAACCTTAGGAGGCTCACAGCGGGGTCTCCACTCAACATACGCTAGTTTAGCCATTTTGCTAGGCACTCACAGCGGGGTCTCTGTATACTATAGCTTATAGTTGATTGCTGTAGCAAGCAATCTCATACAGTTGTTTCTAGTCGCTCCCGACAGTAGCAATGGCAGTAAATAACTGTATGAGATATGTGCTTACCGTTGACAGTGATGATCCCATGATGGACACTATATATCTAGAGTGTCAGCAGCGGGGTCTCAATATGCATATAGGTCGTTACATAGTAGTGGACAATCACTATCATGTATGGCGTATAGATGCAGAGCCCAGCAGTCAATTAACTTGGCTATTGTTAAAGTATGGAGATTACTTATATCCTCTATAGCTGTTAGTCACAGCGGGGTCTCATGTGCGTATGTTTCTATTTTGCTCTTTGGCATGTGTGAGAAACTCACGTGCAATGAATGGATCTTCCTGCATTTTACTAGCTAGGAAACTGGCCAAGTAGCCCATGTTGTATATATAGAATTCTGTCTTTCTATTGGCTTCTTGTCGTTTGTAGGGGTTTACTTGACCCAATACATCTAATATCCAATCCGTTCTTTCTTTGTGGGTCATAGTTCAGCTCCTTTATATTATATATTTAATCCCCTGAGATTTTTTTTGCTTGCGCTACCGCGTTGCGGCTTAAATAATCTGCCATGCAAATCATCGACGATTTTTTACCCTTAGAGCACTATCGCAGTCTACATCGCTTATGCACCAGTATAGACTTTGATTGGCATTTGGAGCTTAATGCTGCCAGTCAACCTGAACATAGTGTAGGTCATGGACGGCCCAGTGCTGGTTGGGTACACCTATTGGCCAATACTGACTATAATCTTAGATCCTGGGCTTTGGAGCCTTTTGGTCTACTATTGGCTCCTTTACGTCAGTTAACCAATCAGCGTGTAGTTAGGGCTAGAGCTACCTGTTTGACCAGTCGTTGGGGTGCAGGGCCTGGGGACTATTTAACACCGCATGTGGACTATATGAACCCTCATACCACTGCCCTGTACTATTTGGACTCCGCGGATGGGGATACAGTCTTTTTTAATCAACGCTATCAGGGTGGGCTTCAGCCCCAGGAGTTTAGTGTGGCTAGTCGTCTAGCACCCCGGGCTAATCGTTTGGTCTTATTTGATGGGCTACAGTATCATACGGCCACGGCTCCCTGTAGTTCGGAACTGCGTATGGTCGTTAATGTAAACCTATTTGACTAGCCTATTCAATACGTGCTACCACGTGCCAGCCCCAGCTGGTTTCTATGGGTTCGGGGTACCATTCACCAGGACGTAGGCTACAGAGTGCAGATTCAAATCTCTTGTCTGTTTGCCCAGGCTCAATCCAGCCTATGTTGCCATAGTTTAGGTTACTGCCGCAGATGCTGTACATGGCTGCTAGATTTTCAAAGCAGGCATGCTGATTTTCCGGGATAGTTTCATCAAGCCAAGCCAAGATCTGTAGGGCCTGCTCTCGGCCTGTGACCAATATATGACTGGTATTGATGCGCCATCTAGGCTGGTTGCTCTGTGGCTTCTGCTCCGCTGTTTGATAGCGCAGTAGTTGCGGCTCTGTCATAGGGTTCTTATGTGGTTTTGGGGATCTATGGTTGACGTGCGTGGAGTCCAATCTGTGCAGTCCATGTGTCTGCGCTGATTAAGACGTTGTGCAAAACTTTCTGCAAAACGCTGTGCATCTGCCTGCGTTCTAATAGCAGGACTTTCTAACTGCAATTCTCTCAGCTTATGTCCCTTGCTGGGACTATAGGCCATGACAATGTATTCCATTAGAGTCTACCGTTTAGGCTACAGCCTGATGTATCTGGCATAACTCTGTTGGGCTGTGCATGGTCAGGATGCTGGATCATAGCTGGTTCTACACGATCTTCTGCTGGTCCGCCCTCAATGTGGTCATAGCGGCCAACCCAATCGTTTAGTCCAAACTTGCTTTCAGTGTTTAGTTCCTGTGCCCAATCTGCTGCCGCAACTATGGCCAATTCAGGATCTGTGTAGGCTTCGGTTAATTTTTTACGAATCTGTATGCCGGTGCTACGACTACGTGCAACGATTCCCCATTCCATTGTCATATTGGTGTCTCCTTACAGTATTTAGTCAATGCCTGATTGGTTATAGACCACAGGCTGTTCGCAGACATATTTATCCTCTAGTAAGTAGTGTGTTCTACAGTCTGCGCCAGTAGCCAGGGTCAAGGTCCAATCAGGAACTGTTCTCTGAGTAGCGACCCAGCTGACAGCACTGGCAGCATGATAGGCCGCACAGCCAGTTAGTTGACTAGCAAGGAGAATCGCTGTAAAAAGGCTTCTTGTCTGCATGAGTATACTCTACGTGTGTCTGTGTCTTGATATTCAACCCAAGGATCCTGATCCTTGACATAGCTGTTGACTATTCGAAATCTGCGATAGTCATTGCTGGTATAGATGTCTCCAATCTTTAGCATATATTATTTTACCTTAAACTTAAAATTACCTGCTACACTGATGCGCCAATCTGTGGTGCTGTAGAAAGGACTAACATGATGTACCATGGTATTGGGAAATAAGCAGACATAGCCCTGTTTACTGCTATCCACCCAAAGACGCTCATGACGTATCTGTCCTAGAGTATCTGTATAGTGTATGACAAAGTGTCCGCTTTCAGGTTCATAGCCCTGACTACCTGGGCCAGCTGCCGCTTCCTCTGCCATGGTATAGGGTATCTGTAGCCAAATGACAAAACTGAATACTCCACTGTGATGATGTGGGGGATTGAATTCACCACGACTTTGGTAATTGACCCATAAATCTTCTTCAGAAATAACCAAAGGTACATTGGTGTTTAACTGCTGTAGTCTACCAGCATATTGGAACGTGTCAATATACTCGGCCAAATAGGGTTGCATAAATCGTTCTACATGTTCGCGGCAAGCTCGTAACTGATACTCGTGTCGAATATTGCCTGTTAGATATTTGACTACACTTTCGCCCTGACTAAAGTCCTGTTGAATATGTCTCACTTCCTGCCATATGGGTGCCAGTTGTTCATCAGTTAACTGGGCTAGGAGATATCCAGGATTATTTCTAAATGCACGACAGTTGGTCATAGTCTATCCATAATCATTCGAGTTAGGCCTATGCTATCAATAGTAACCAATAGAAGATAATTGGCCAGCATACCAAAACTACCACGAGTCCAACTAGCCCAGCCGTACATAGCACAACCAACAATCCAAATAGGATAAAGAATAATAAGAGGGGGATTAGGTACGGTAAGAGCCATAACGATACTATTGCCAATACTAATAGCCCAAGCAAGAACTTCAATACCAAACCTAAAAGGCCATTCACGATAGTCTCTTTCTGCCCAACGATAAATGTCTATAAACGTTGATGTTATCTGATTCATAGTGTATGTATAAAAAAAGCCCAGCAACGCTGAGCTTTTTTGGTTAGCGGAGTTGTTTATTAAACAAGACCTAGGCTCATTGCCTTGTAACCTGCGGCAACTAGCTTGCGGCTTGGCTTGCCAATAACGTATTCAGTAACCTGAACACCGTTGCCTGCCTTGCGTGTGTTTGCATAGACTGCATAACCACTTTGACGGATGCGGCTAACTTCTGCGCTAATATTCTTAATACCAAAACGCTTTTCTGCCTGTGCAGGTGTAACTGCCTCGCCACTATAAAGTGCGTTGAAAAGTTTGAAAGTCTTGGTTTCTGGATTGAATTGCTTAATCATATTGTTTTTCCTCATATAAGTTTTGTTAGTGATTAGCTAACATACTGTTAGTATACTAAAGCTAGAAGTGTAGGTCAACAGTATTGGCTAACTTATTTGGCTGTAATCCCCCATTTCTCTGCATCTTCCTTTTTGATGATGCCTCGGAAACTATCTCCAGGAAATCGTTTTTCAATTCGTTCTAGCGCCTGATCTAGCGTAGAGCCCTGAGCAAGGAATTCATCATTGTCTTCGGCAAACAAGTAGAGTTCGTCTCCGTGTTTTTCAACTCGAATTCGTCTTGCACTAGCTTTGTCATCATCGCCGTCGGGACGCTGATCAATTTCCTTAATTTCGTTAATCAGTTTGATCATGCGATCTGGATCGCGAAGAATATTGCGTAGCAAGATGATACCACGAAGATGCCAACCAATCCAAACACAACCAGCAAGAACAAGTGAATCCCAAAATACAGCTTCCATGATAGGTCCTTTTTATTATTTAAGCAGTTCCAGGTTAATAATCTTTGCTACTCTAGTGCCTACATCTTCACCACTGGGAATAACGTAGGTTTGAGTATCGTTCCTATCATTTCTAGGATCGTATCTGCGTACATTCAAAATACGGCCACCCACAGCACTAGTAAGTTCGAAACTAATGCGATCCTCGCCTTCTACTCGCCCTTTTTCAATAGCCATTCCTGAGCTCAATTGTAATCCCCTTTGTGCTTTTGCTGTTACTTTGTTAGTATAAACGTCTTCTTCATATGTGTCTTTATTTTCCCAAGCCTTTTTGGCCTGACGATAAAACCATTGATCAAACCATTTCATTGTTCTGGCTCCACATTTTCTTCTAAAATAGCATCGTCACCGTATCCGTCAGAATCGACCAAATCGATCTTAACAGGGCCAACTATGCGTACATGATCATCCTCAACTTCCCAATTATGGTCACCGTCATAGATCCATGCTGTTCCCCAACGACCGTCATCATCCTCTTGTTCACCGCGGAGTATGGCTTCGATCTCAGCTTTTTCTTCTTCAGTAAATCCATCGCTGAAATTTACATAGACTGAAATAAGATCGTCTAGTTCACAGCCCCAACCTACTTCAGGCCGGCAATGGATTCCATTATCTCCTACTTCAAATTGATAAACAGGTTCGTCTTCAGGCCTAAAACCATAACCCCAACGCCACACTTCTGTAACATCAAAGCCACGGATAGTACCATCGGGCATACGTTCGAACACATCAACAAAGTATTCTACGTTTTTCTTTTCAAGAGGAGTAATACGATATAGTCGTTCCATTACTCTTCTCCTGTAAATTCTTCGCCTGTGTCTTCGTTAGTCAGCTGTATAGGACCATAGATCCAATGTTCGGTTTCGTCGTTGTACCAACCGTCACCTTCCATGCCTTCGTACCAATCTTCTTCCCACAGGGCCTGGATGCGTTCTCTTTCTTCTTCAGGCATGTCGTCTGGAAATTCCCATTCGAGCCAACAGCCGTCATTCATTTCTTCCATTTCCCAGTCGTAGTCTGTAGACATCAACTCGTAACCATCTGGGTTGTTAAGGTCAATATCCGGCTGCTCATCGCTTTCGCAAGTCCAAATGCCCCAACGGAAGCCTTCTTCTTTGATTACGGTAACGCCATCCTTAGTCCAAAATTGGCGTTCAACAGCCGACTTTTTATGTAGATTAGTAATTTTCCAAATAGCCACAAAGTCTCCTTAAAGTAGGTCTTGTAGCTATTATAGCAGGATTATTTAGGGAAGTCAAACCTGAATAGGTATTCAGTCCACTGTTTTGGTGTAAAATGTGCATGGATAGCAACAATATATCCAAATGCTTGATAATCGGTTGTAACAGAATATGTTGGATCAAATCCGTTTTTCATTACCCATTTTCCGTGTTCAGTCTGTTGCCAATCCCAAATTGGTGCGGCTGCATAGATGTCTGGATCTTCTACGTCACCGAGTTTCATTTTATGAACTAGGTGTCGTTCTCGCACTTCGTTGTTGATAACCATAAACTGTTGTCCTTGTCTTGGCTTTAGACCCGAAGCTTCGATTCCTTGCTCCAGTTTAGTTTTAGTTACCTGCATTGAATATCTTTCTTTTCATTAAATCAATATAGTGCCGCCCAACACCATACAATGTTTTTAAGTTCATGCCTGGAGCATAGTTTTGTACATTCAAACAACTGGCCATAGTCTGTTTGATATCTTCGGTAAACTCACCTCTGTCTAATCGAACTGTATCGTCTGTTTCAAAACGAACAGCATACAAAGGCTCTCCACGTTTAAATTCTATAACGCCAGGTTGGTACACTTCCATGGCCAAGTTCACGGGTCTGATCCACTGTGTAATATCAAAGCTACCAGGAACAATACCATAAGGATTGGCTTTGAACATCCAAGGAATGACACTAACAGTTACAGGCTTCTTATAGTTAGTAATGAACAAATACTTAGGGAATGTCTGTATGATTAACGGATCTTTATGTGTTTGCGGATTCCGTACGCTGACATTCTCATTAAAGAATGCCTGTCCAAATCTATCTGACTGCACATCCCATTCTTTGGTAACTGTAAGATTAAAGTCATAGGGACTGCGAATGATATAAGTGTTCTTTAGATAGTTGCTAAGTCCAGGGCAACGTAGGAAATCTGTACGATCTCGTTGGCTGGCAAGATATCGAAAAGCAGGCTCGGGTTCAAAATAAGTTATGTTAGGATCATAACTTAAATGTTCTGTAAAAACGGGCATCCATTGTACGGTAATCATACAATAATTATCTCGCCATCTCTAGAAGCATTTTATATTTTTCCCATGCCTTTTGCACAGCAGGGTTCTGGTGTCGAATCTTATCGTCCTCTACTGCTTCAAGATACCTATGTTTATAGTACTCGGCTTCCTGTTCTAGTTTACCGTACCACCGTTCTTTTTCAACTAGGTCTCTAAAACGTTCTTGCGGCATATTGATTTCTACCATGGGTTCTCGTTCCACAGCTTGATCAAAAGGAATAGGACCTCCATTCTGTAACCATTCATTATACCTAATGGGTATTCGACGAGCATACAGTTTGTGTCTACTTAATTCGGCCGTTGATTCGTAGCGTCTAAGGAAGTCTGCTACAGTTTCGTCGACAGTAGTTTTTACATTACTATTTGAACTATAATCATATCGGTAGTTATACATTGGATATCCATCTATTTACAGCTTCGAGATACAGTTCGTCGGATATAAACTGATGATCTTTATAGAAGTCTTTAGTCAGTATATTAGTTTTAAACTCTGTAGTCAAGTCTGGCGGATGTCCCGATGTGAAATAGTCTTCTATCTTTCTAGATAAGATAGCATGATTAGACAAGCACATATGGTTATACCTAAAGTCTTTGCCTTGTATAACTGATTGGTGATCTCCTACAACTTCTGCGCGGCTTATAGATGATAGGGTTCCTTTGGCAAAGGTCAAATAAGGATATTCATTCTCGTCAATATGCAAATCAAATGCACGTATAATTAAAGGTCTGTGCCACCAGCATCGATTGGCAAGACTATCGAGCCAACCAAGTCTGTGTATCATAGCAAGACTATCTAAATCATCATCCTGCACATATTTAATATAGGCTTCTAGCTTACGACTATCGTTATCGTTTAATACATCTTTGTAGTTGGCAACATAGATGTTAGAATTCTCAGGGTTATCCTTAAATAACCATTTGCGTCCAGGCTCTGTTAGAATAACAACAACTTTATCCTTTGGCGTAATTACATGTCTATAATGGTATATTTGACCAAATATCCAATCTTGTCCACAACCAGGAACTGCAACTATTCTTGGTTCATAATTAAATCTATTAGAAATACGTGCAACCCACGTATTAGGATTGTTGTCATTCCTGTAGGCATAGCTATCTCCAAAAACACAAAAGTTATTCATGACCATTGCAATAAAAATAAGTCATAATGGGCTTCGCTTTTGAACGCTATTATTCCACCCATCACTAGACTATTGTATATAATCCTTACTCCAAATTCTTTTTCAAATTGTGGAGTGACAATTTCATTGTTTGGAATATTATATTTTTCTCTTACAAATAACGAAGCTTTTTGCAAGAGATCTGTGATATCGGTCATGGGAACTATGTGCATTAAGACCATTTAAGGGTGAACCAAGTTCCCCACCTTTCATTATAAAATGTAAATTTCGTAAACCGGCTTTCAGTGTGTCCGTTCATAAAGTCATATTCTGGAGGGTGATAAGCAAAGTCAAAGTCTACTCCTTGTACAAGTCCTTGTGCTCGTATTTCTCTTACGATCTCCATGACCTCTTGAGGACTTTTATGTTTAAGATCAACTACGATAGCCATTTTAACTTAAACCACATAGCGTCTTGTTCTTGCTCAAACATCCAAACTAACCCGTGTGTCCAATGACTGCGACCTTTTACTGTATTTTGAACCCAATGATCAATTTCTTTGCCTCGTTCGCTTGTCATTGGAGTTAGTACAACTTCGTGCCATCCTATGTCTTTGAACATGCTTCTTAGAATCTCAGCGTCCATTTCTTTCTGCATCTGCATTGACATTTTAGTCATTAGCTCTTCTTCTAGAGTTCCGGACCTATCAGTAAGTAATCGTTTCTTCTTCATAAGTTAATAAATCAAATGCAGTTGCATACTGTACATGCGGCTCCATATGAAACCCTGTACCCCAAACTACCCAAACTTTACGTTTGAATAGCTTTTTACCCCATACATAGTTACCGCTAATAGTCTTAGTAGGTAGCCAAGCATAGACTTCGTGCCACGGATAACAATCACAACCATCTGTAATAATCTGTGTAATTTTCATAACATCCAACGTATCTTTGCCAAACTTTTCCATATTATTGAGTCTTAAATTGAAACCTATGCTTCTGCCCCAGACTATCTTAAGCATACTTTAATAAAAATAACATATACTTCTTTTCGTCTGTGACTGCGGCCTGTATAAGTTGATAGCCAAACTTGCCACCTCGAGTAACTGGTGTAAAGTCTAACAGTAGTCCTGCTGTTCGTTCAAGATACCATTTGAACGAGCCTATACGGTCTTGTCCATTGTTAGGCCATTCGGGATCAAAGTCTAGATAGCATCTGTTAATCTGTGCGTTAATGGCGTTATGGTCTATCAATTTCATATAGGCTTTTGTTTTCTATTATATACTCACTGTAGGCAATGCTGAACAGATAAGCAGCCTTACGATTTTCAAACTGTATAAGTGGAACTTCTTTCTTATCCGCATCGGTAGGTTGTCCATAGTTGCGAATAACATGCCAGCGATCAAATGGTCCGTACAACGGATACTCTGAACACCAATTCCAAATGTCGGAGTTAATTTCCTTAAGAGTAAACCGATAAGCAAAGCCTGGACGATTATTTCCGCCGTCGCTGTAAAAGTATTCCATTACGACCACCTCAAGATAAACCACTCAATGTTCTTTCTAACACTAAATCCATAGCCGTGTATACCGCTGGACTCGTGCAAATGTCCTACTTTATTCTTTTCCATCCAACACATGATTTCCAATAGCTCAGAAAAAGTTTTGACAAAATAATGATTACGTGGATATCCTACAACTTGATAAACTTTCATGACCACCTCAACAAAAACCAATGATATTCTTTTTCATCTGTAAATTCAATGAACGGATAATTCGTATGCCAATTAGGTTCGTAGTGGCCACCGTGGTACAAGTTTTCTTTGCACCATTGCGTTTTCTCGTCCCATGCATCAGCTGCCATGTTACGATAAATTTTTTTCCATTCCATTATGACCATCTTAGTACAAACATGTTATGATATTTCTCATCTTCCCAGCGCAGATACCAACCCTGTGTTTTAGTTTGGATTAGTTTACCGTGTGGCTTTAATTCATGGTTGGCAACTGTAATAGTTTCCCAATCATGTTGTGCGGCTATATCTCTGCAGGCCATCCAAAAGTTATCAAAGTATGTAGGCCAGGGCTGTGCCCATAATCCCGGAAGATCAACACAAAACTTATCAGGCATCACTCCACCTCAGTGTAAACATCATGGCATCTTTGCTACTTTTAAAATAATAAGTGTCGACAGAGTCTGTCCAGCCAAAACGCCAGCGTAACTTCTTACTCCGGCCACCAGGGCCAAAGTTTTTCTCACACCACTCTTTAATTTCTCTGTGCTCTGATCCTGCCCAGCTAGGAGTAATCATTACTTTGTGTTTATATTTGCTTTTACGTTCCTGTGTAATCATCTGTGTGCCTTTTTTATAAAACAAATCTTCGTGCTGTATGTTAACCCATCCGCCTTTGACTTTCTTTAGAATAGTCATGAGTTCCACCTAATGATAAACCAATCACGATCCTTGACATTGCGGAACCAAAATCTTCTATCATTCATATACCAACGACCCAGTTCAGGCCAAATGTATGTTGTATCCTTCAAATCCCAAACACTGGCAGCATCACCAAAAGACTTGGTGCACCATTCTTCCATGTCCTTCCAGTTGCCGCCAATAGGCTCTACACAATAGTACCGTGCGCCGTATACTGTGCCCTCTGATGTAACTAGACCAGTTATCGGTTGGTTTTGTAAATCATTCATAAGGCGTTCTATAGCCTTAGCTGTCCAATGGCTTTTGCCTACTCCTCTTCCAGCCATTGTGATCTTTAATTCTTTTGGATCAGATCCAGAACAAGCCGACCATAGATCTTTTTGCCAGTTATACATCTTCTTCCTTTTCAGGCTTGGGTATAGAATCCATCCATCGAAGTATAAACCAATCTCGCTGTGCTTCTGTTTTAAAACTCCACAGCCATTCGTTCATAGCGTAGCCACAGTGATTCTCTTTGGCCCACATGGCCATTTCTTCTTGTAGCTCTACAGGTATTTGCCCTTTTTCAAATTTGAGTCCGGGCAAATTAAACATACCAACTTTAACGTGTTCCATCCTGCTCCGCCGTTAGTTTACAAATTAATAGGAAACGTTCGTAAGACTTACGAACACTAGGATTAGATAAGAGTTTGTCAGCTTCTACTTGCATTGCTCGAACAGCTTCTTCGCAAGCCTCTCTAGCACTAGGCCATTCTAGGCACTTAGCTTCTGGACCCATTACTTTGACAAGATGTTCCCACGCCGCTTTTTGTTCAGGAGTAAGTGGCGCAGTCTTTGGACGCAAGTCGCTGGCTCGCATAATAGCTCGACTGATAGCATCTTCGGCTACACGCCCTGCGGCAATCATGGCCGCATAGTTTGGATCGATATTATAACGTGTGCTCTGCCCTCCAGGATAAACCATCGTTAGATGTGCTCCTTTAGGCATAGCATCCATTAGGGTCTGGTCGTATTCATAAACAGGTTTGTACCTACGTCCTACCTTTTCATAGAATATCTTTTTCGTCATGACAAGTTTCCCATCGTTCTCCGATATAGTCCCAATGTCTATTATCGTGAAGGTTAAAATCAATGTTGTAGCCAAATAGCCCCAACTCTAAGTTAAGACCTGCATGGTCTTGCCTTATTGTACATGAAAAACTGAAAATGAGCAAGTCGTTGGTAGCCATTACCTGAACTTCCCAAAACTTATTCTTAAAAGGTGTTGCGCCCGACCAACACTTTATGTTCTTAAATCGTTTGCTGAACGGGTTGTGTATTTGGAAGTTTAAGTGTAGCATCTATAGCATCTCCATATTGTAAAAAGAAAAGTGTAGCTCGTTTTGGATCTTTGATCAACAATTTGGAGTTTGCTTTTCGAACTCCTCCTAGAATCAAAAACCAGTCACGGAACTTTGTACCCAAATACTTGTAGCACCAACTGTTTAGTTCAATTAGTTTTGATCCGTGACTGTACTCTTCCTTGATGCTAACGACACAGTAGAACTTGTCTATGTATTCTTTTATATCAGGAGAGACTTCTATTTCATGGACTGGATTGTACTTGTTCACAAACTTCACATTCGCCAGCAATTTTATCTAAGATATCAAAATTAGCTTCTGCACGTTTAATAGCTTCGTAGGCTTTTTGTAGTGCAGGGTTGTCTTTGATACGCTGTTGCCTAATAGTGTCTTCCTGCATCTTTTTCTGTGCCCACATAACAATTGCTTTGGTGTTTGAGTCCAATTCAATAGTAGGAAAGTTCCACGTAAGTTGCTTCCAGGTATTGCCATCGTTGACTTCCATACAATTCATGTTTGGATTCCAACGTAACATGCCTGCACCAACACTACCTGGACTGATGTAAGGATCTGAATTCATTGATCCAGATATAGTAATCCCAAATCCACCTGTAAGATTTTTAATCATTTAACATCCCCATCTAAGTTTATACCAATTGGCTTCTTTGTCTGTAGCAACATAAATTCTAGTATGCCACTCAGTGTGTTGCCATGCCCATAACGGTTTCTCATCTAGTTTGCACACATTCTCAACTTCACATCCAGGTCCCCAAGTTTCCCAGCACCAATTACGACATTCATAAAATGATTCGTAATTCCTAAATTCAATTAAGAATTTGTAGTTGTCATAACCTGTATGCCTCTTATCTAGCTTCTTAAACTTCATAAAGAACCTAAATGAGCTTCTAGCCATAGTTTACACTCTGGCCAATTTTTATACAAGAAGGCCCGGCCACCTTGTCTTCGCCATTCTTCATTATTACTACGGCGGTCGTCAATTAAGATATCATCGGGGCTTTCACAACGTACCCACTTGTCATGACTGTAAGGACCAAAGAAAACCGGGATTCCTGGGAAGTGTTCTTGTGCCCAAAATACTTTATCTTGGAAAGACCAGGGCATGTCATTATTATGTGGTACAGCAGTTAAAAAGTATAATCCACAGCCTGTTTTCTTACTGTATTCTCTACACCAATTTACTAATTCGTGAGCGCCTTCTTTCAACGGTAGATTGCGATACATCCTTTGGTCGTCTTTAAGTCTACGCCATTGATTATCAGGTACCATTTCTCCTTCAGCCCATTGGATTTTTAAGTAGGCTCTTGCATAGCCCATCCAATCGGCTACTACATCATCCATGTCTAAGTATATGTTCATTCCTCGTATAGGCCTTTCATAGTGTCCGGATCGTCTAGCAGACGATAGGGTCTGTGTGGTTGTTGTTCTGCTACTTCTGGAACTACAATATCTGCAGATATCGTAATTCTTTCATGTTTATCTTCATGAATTTGTGTATGATGGCTTAGGCAACTAGGCCAAAATAATATTCGTCCCGGAACAGAATCAATTGCCAGCTGGTTGTTTTCTTTATCTAGAATAAAGTTAGCATTTGATGCAGTAACAAATATATTACAAGCAAGATAACCGTTACAGGATTGGTCATGTGTATGCGTAGAGATATGTTCTCCGGACCTTAGTACATTAGCCCAAGCGTGAATATATACCTTACGTCTTTCATAATTTAAACTATCCAGATATGTAAGATAATGATGTCTAATAAACTGAAACAGTCGTTCTGTAGTATAGTTACTTGGAAATCTTTTAAATTCTGGCGGATCAGTTTCCAATGAATCATCACCTACTAGGTTATGCTGTTTCCAATGCTGTGTGTATTCAACAGGATCCAGATGGCTTTTGGGAACTTCGCTGATAAGCGATTCCTTTTTAATGTAATCTTTTTCCAAATCCCGAATCATCTGAGATAAAAAGCCCATGAATCTTTGATCGCGACTTTCTTCTAGATATAGCGGAATCCTAAAATTTGGTGCGAATGGCGTGTTTGGTGCCGCCGCTGAAAAATATGTAATTGTCATGATGAGTTTTTAAGTATATACCAAGTCATATCAGTTTGTTCTAACTTGGCGCAGTCGTGTGGATATTTATTGTACTCACCAGGTGCATATTTGCTAGGTTTGGTAATATCTAATACCTTAACCATTTTGTTATTGAGTTTGATTATTTTACCAACCCGTAGAGAGTTACTTTGTGGATAGGCTACAAAGTCTCCTAAGGCAATAGTTCTACCCAACTTGTCTTTATGCACAGGAATCTCTTTAACCATTATTGACCTTTAAAATTATCCGAAAGGTATTTTTTAATTGCATCCATGGTAGCATTGTCTGCTTCTTTGTCATAGGATAAAAAGTGACCCATATAGGTTCTGTCAGGCAACGGAATATCCCATGCATGGGTAGCTGTTTTAGAAATGTACTGATTAGTCAGCCCTTTGATGTTATCGCATTCCTTTGCACCGCCGTACCAATTATCGGCTTGGCTATTGATAGCCAATACTTTATGTTTGACTTCTGTTACGGACAGTAGCAACGCCCCGCAGAAAGGGTAAATTGAAATCAGTGCATCGAACGGATGCTTATCTTGTGCGGCCAGATAAATTGCTGTAGTTCCGCCGTGACTCCAACCTAGGAAGCCAACGGATCCAGTATGCCAGGTAGATTGTTTTACAATCCTAGCAATGTCTATCATCTCCTGCATGCGCTCGGCTGGATTAATCAAATTACCATTTTGGCAAATTGATGTATAACCTCTAGGACCAAAACTATCAACTACAACTGAGTTATAACCAATTGATCTCAAGTAGCGAACCATTTTATCAGTCTGTCCAAAATGTATACCGCTACAGGTATGGGCAAGCAAGACAGTAGGAGCAGGCTTGCCCGACATCCAATTGGCCTTATATACATTATAAGATAACTTGTTTTCTGGAATATCACCAGCCAACGACAATGATGCTGATAATGCAACAACAGTTCCTACAAATAACTTTTTAAAATTACGCATCATTCAACGCCTCATTAATATGTTTACAAGCACCGCGAAAAGTAAATCCAGGGCAAGTACAAGTCTTAGCTTCTGGATCAACAAAATACTTGTTGCCTTTAGAACCTTGTACTTCAATCAATTCTGTTTTAATTTCCGTTTTAAACGGATTCTTTTTTAGCTCTTCAAATTTGCGCCCACGTTTATCAATCTGTATAGGCTTTTTGAAGTAATAAGGTTTACGACTTCCATGCTTGATATAAGCGACCATCTTGTCTCCGTCTAGAAGATAAGTATGGTTGGGAATATTATCGTTCCAAACAGTAATTTCTTTGTAAGCCTGCATTTTTTGGGCCTATGGTGAGTTGATAATGCCTTATTGTATAACAAATTGGACAAATAGTCAAATATTTTGACTAGATGTAGTAGATTCGTTACACTACAATATCGAGAAGAATCATGAAAATTTTAGTAACCGGACACGAAGGCTTTATAGGCCGCAATATGACAACCTGGATGCATCAGGAGCCTGATTGGGAAATTGACGGCTGGGAATGGGATCCTGACGACTTCCCAAATGTACGAGAGTATGATTGGGTAGTGCATCTTGGAGCCGTTGCAGATATGACAGATACGGATGTAGAAAAGATACTGATCCAAAATTTAGATTTTAGCCAAAAGTTATTCAACGAATGTAATAAAGAAGGAGTTAACTTACAATATGCCAGTAGCAGTAGTGTATACGGAAATACTAAAGATTTTAGCGAGTACGCACCTTGCCGGCCTCAAACGCCTTATGCTTGGAGTAAGTATCTATTTGATCGTTGGGTTTTTGAGCAGCCTTTAAATATCTATGTACAGGGTTTTAGATATTTTAATGTCTACGGAAAATGGATGCACTTACGAGGACACAGAGCCAATGCTATACATAAGTGGCGACAGCAAGCTCGTAAAGAAGGCAAGATAACAGTTTGGGATACAGCAGAACATGTCTATAGAGACTGGACATGGGTTGGCGATGTTTGTAAACTACATATCGATTTTATTAAAACTGTAAATGGTAGTGGTATTTGGAATGTAGGTAGCGGATTACCACATAGTTTCCTAGACATAGCAGAAGAAATAGCAGAACAAGAAGGAGTGGAAATAGAAACTATTCCAGTCCCCGAAGAAGAAAAAGATCGCATGCGTAATCGTACTTGTGCAGATCTAACTAAATTAAAAGAAACCATAGGCAAAAGACCGTGGTTAAATGTATTTGAATGGTTAAACCAATGACAAGATTAGAAGGCGTAGTTGAAAAAGGCTGGGGAGGAGAATATATCTTTGCAACAAGCGACAAGTATTGCGGCAAAATGATGTATTTCAAAACCAACGCCAAGTTCAGTATGCATTTTCATAGCGAGAAAGATGAAACTTGGTGTGTGCTACAAGGAAGATTCCTTGTGCATTATATCGACACTAAGGATGCAAGCAGACACACAAAAGAACTGAATGAAGGGGAAACTTGGCACAATCCTCCGTTGCTCCCGCATCAGTTAGAATGCTTGGAAGAAGGTATTATATTAGAAGTTAGTACTCCGGATAGTGTAGAAGACAATTATAGAGTTGAACCAGGAGATAGCCAAAAATGAAACGTGTAATGGTTAACGGTACATTTGATATACTCCATAGAGGACATTTAGATTTATTAAGGTTTGCTCGTCAGCAAGGAGATCAGTTGTTAATAGCTATAGATACGGATCGCAGAGTAAAAGAATTAAAAGGCCCCGGACGTCCCATTAACAATCAAGAAGATAGAAAACTAATGCTGTACAGTCTGCGCGATGTAGATATAGTAATGCTTTTTGACAGTACAGAAGAGCTGATTCAGATAATGCAAGACTTTGCTCCTGATGTCTATGTTAAAGGCAGTGATTGGAAGAAAGATGTTCCAAGTACCGCAGAAAAATATTGTAAGAAAGTAATTTACTATGACAGAGTCGGCGACTACTCAACAACAAAAACAATTCAAGATATTATTGATAGGGGATAAGTGTATAGATGTGTATCAGTATGGAACTATTGATAGATTAAGTCCTGAAGCACCTGTACCTGTGTTTGTGCCTACACACAAAGAAGAACGCGAAGGCATGGCCGGCAACGTATATGCCAACTTAGTAGCACTTGGTTGCTATGTTGATATTGTATGCGGACATCCAAGTAAAAAAACTAGGTTAATTGATAGTCGCAGTAAACAACAGTTATTACGAATGGATGAAGATGTTAAATCAATTCCAGTAGTCAACGTTGATACTGCCGGTTATGATGCTGTAGTAATTAGTGACTATAATAAAGGTGTAGTGAGCTACGATTTGATTGAAAAAATTATAGAAGAGTCACATCATTCAAATAATTTTCCTGTATTCATTGATACAAAAAAAGTAGACTTAGAACGTATGCAAGGAGCATGGGTTAAGATTAACGAGTTAGAGTATAGTAAAATTAAAAGCGAATGCTCAGGTCTAATAGTAACTCGTGGCAGTAAGGGTGCCGATGCCATTTACCATGAGTATCAATCTCGTGCTCCTAAAGTCGAAGTTGTGGATGTTACCGGCGCCGGCGACACCTTCTTGGCCGCACTCGTCTACAATTACTTGCACACTAAAGATATTAAACGAGCAATGGACTTTGCTAATCTAGCATCTGCTGTAACAGTACAGCACCTTGGATGTTATGCACCTACCATGGAAGAAATATTATGAGAGTTTTACTAACAGGGCACAGAGGTTTTATAGGTAAGAATCTAGTTAAGTATATAGAAGATAATACTGATTGGGAACTTAGCACCTACGACTGGGGCAGCGACTTTCCTGGAGTAATAGATCAAGACTGGGTTATACACGTAGGTGCTATTAGTAGCACGACTGACAGAGACTTAGATCGAGTTATAGCACAGAACTATGATTTTACAAAGCAGTTGTTTGATAACTGTAAGAGATTTGGCATTAACATGCAATACTCTAGTACAGCCAGTTTATATGGTATGGGCACTGACTTTAGAGAATCGGCACCTCTAGACCCTCGTACACCCTATGCTTGGAGCAAGTACTTGTGTGAAAGACATCACAGGCTTCACCAAGGCGGCAACATTGTACAGGGATTTAGATATTTCAATGTTTATGGAAATCACGAGGATCATAAAGGAACACAAGCAAGTCCTGTAACACAGTTTAGAAAACAAGATCCAATTAGACTGTTTGAAAATAGTGAAAAGTCCTTGCGAGATTTTATAGCAGTTGAAGATGTTTGCCGTATACATGTTGAATTTATAAAACGTGTACGAGAATCTGGAATCTGGAATGTTGGAACAGGAACAACTACTAGCTTTAAACAAATTGCAGACCTAATTAACCCAAACCAGCAGACAATACCTATGCCCGATATTCTTAAATCTAATTATCAAGCATACACCTGTGCAGATACTAGTAAATTAGAAGCTACTCTTGGGCCACAGCAATGGATTAAGATAAAAGATTGGCTTGATAAATACAAATTATGAAAGTCATTGAAATTTTATCAGAGTTATCTAACGAAAAACTAGCTCGTTACAAAAAAGCTGCCGGCGAAGATGCACAAAAAGCAGACAAAGAAGGCAACTACGAAAAGGGCAATAAACGCTTCAAAGGCATTAATAAAGCTACTATGAAGCAGTTTGATAACGATGCTAAGAAACACGTTAGTGAAGAAGGAAAAGCCAGCCGTGCGCTATGTACAGGCGGAAAGCCTGATGCTGAACTAGGAGCCAGCCAATTAGCCAGCTGTAAAAGCCAAGGATTACGTGCCCGCGATGGTGAAAAAAGCCATTTGATTACTTCAGGGAACAGAAAAGTTAGAGTCACTGTTGGCGGAAAACGTATTAAAGGTAGAAAATATGGCGGCCCTTTACCTGATTATGGAACAAGGAAGTCGCAAAAATGAGATTCAAAGAGTTTATAGATCCTGAGAAGACATTGCAGAGCATTGTAAAGGGAATTAACATTGACCCTTCAATGAAGAAACAGCTATTGAAAGGAACTACTTGGGACAAGGATCCACAAGAGCAACCTCCTGCCAGCAAACCTAATAGACCAGCTAACAGATCTGTTCCTAGATCAACTCCGGCCGCCAAGTCTGCTCCTCAGGCTAACAAATCTAAAGTTACAAGAAATATGGTCAGCCCTGATAGTATTAGAAACTACATACTATCAAAAGGACTTAGCCGTAACCATGCTGCCGGTATGATAACAAATATTAAGGCAGAATCTGCCTTTAATTCTGCCGCTTATAATCCTGATGATCTAGGTGCTAGAAGCATTGGGTTCTTTCAGCATCGTGCCGGTCGTGCTAATGCATTAGAAAGAGCAGTTCCTAACTGGAGAACAGACTGGCAAGGCCAGATAGATTTTGCGCTATCAGAGCCAGAAGGCCAGCAGTATGCTAGAACAAAATTTAGATCTCCTCAGGAAGCTTCTAAGTGGTTTACCATAAACTTTGAAAGACCAAAGAATCCAAATAGGCAAGCTATAGCCAGAGCCGCTAGTGCAACGCAATACGTCTAATAAATATTTCCATGAGTTTAGTAGGAAAATTATTAATTGCGCCGCCTGCTGTTAAAGGAAACTTCTGGCAAAAGACTGTAATCTTAGTTACAGAAAACTATCCCCACGGCAGCGTAGGGTTTGTTCTAAACAAACGTAGCCAAATGACTTTAACGGAGTTTGGTGAACAGCTAGGTTATAAAATTGACACTCCAGGATACGTTTATCTGGGAGGCCCAGTCAATGTTAAAAGTCTTACATTATTACACACTAATGATTGGACCAGTAAGAACATGATTAAGATAAGTGATGAGCTATCTTTAAGCAGTTCGGAAGAAATACTACCAAGAATGGCCATGGGAGATATGCCCAAAAATTGGCGACTTATGCTAGGATTGTGTGGCTGGGGAGCGAACCAATTAGAAGGCGAAATCAAAGGAGAACACCCTTGGAAACAAGAAAGTTCTTGGTGTTTGGCTAAATCAACAGAAGATTTGGTTTTTGAAACGGACGGCAACGATCAATGGACTACAAGTTTGGATAAATCTGGTTTGGAATTTGCCCAAAGTTTTCTTGCTTAACAATTGACATAAGTATATATTGAGTGTATAATAAACACTTTCCAATGGTTGGGTCTGTAAACACAACTGAAAGAGGTTCAAAGTGTCAGCTACTCTACTGCTAAACGCAGACGGCATGCCTGTAAGTTACATGCCACTTAGTACATTAACGTGGGAAGATGCCATCAAATACATGGTTTTGGATAAAGCCGATGTATTGCTGTACCACGACGGCTGGGTAGTCCGTTCTGCCAAATGGGAAACCCAAGTTCCTAGCGTTATGATGCTACGTGAATACATGAAGCCAAAGACTGCTATAAGATTTAGCAAGTCTAATGTATTCTTACGAGATAATTACCATTGTGCGTATTGTAACGCAGAACTACAAAAGAAAGATTGTACTCTAGACCACGTGTTGCCAACTAGCCACGGCGGTAAGACTACTTTCGAAAACTGTGTTACGGCTTGTGGGCCTTGCAATGCAAGCAAAGGCAATAACAAGAAAATACGGCCTAAGTTCAAGCCATACAAGCCAGACTATTTTGAATTAGTTAACAAGCGGAAACAACTAGGCCTACAAGTCAGGTATGACGAGTGGCTACAGTTCCTAGTTTAACCAAGCTAGCCGTACAATGGCAAATAGGTAACCAGTGTAATTACCGATGTGATTACTGCCATCACAACTATCACGATGGCAGTAATCCTTTTCTTTCCTACGAAAACTTTCAGTCAGCTATCAAAAATTTAGCAGACTCAGTTAGCCACGACTTGATTATTATTGAGTTTCAAGGTGGCGAACCCAGTATCTGTCCTCCTGTGCGAGATGCCATAGCCGAACCTTCCAGTAGATTCAAATATGTCATATCAACTAACGCAAGTCAAAGCATAGATTGGTGGAGCAAGGCGGTTAACAATCTAGTTGGAGTGATACTTTCTTATCATCCAGAATACTGTGATCCACAACATTTCAAAGATGTTGTCAGTGTAGTACGAGTAAGCGGCATTGAATATTCTATTACCGTAAATGCACATCCAAAAGACAGTAGATGGAGTGATGCTGTCAATATGTACGAAGATTTAAAACAACAGCATCCTGTACATTTTAGAGCACTATTTGCTAATCATGAACGAGGCAATAATAAGTTCTTTGACTATAACACAGAACAATGGGATTATTATACACGAGTAAACAATATACATCCCCCAAAAGAAGAACCTGTCGAAACCCAGATACAGTGGGTAGAAAAACGACTATATAATAACTACAAAGGACATTTGTGTTGGGCAGGAATTGATCAAATTGTCGTTGACTATTTTGGTTATGCCTATAGAGGGTGGTGTCATGCACACGGCAGTTTAGGAAATATATTTGAAGGTTTAATAACAATGGATACTAAACCTAAAGTTTGCCCATACTCTTTATGCAAAAACGCATTTGACTTGTTAGCAAAGAAAAGCGAAAACAGTTGGGGGTTATAATGAAAAACTTTTTTTGGAAAATATTAGGTTTTGCCAGCCTTGGAATGGCCTACATAGGTGTAATAACTCCAGGACTGCCTTACAGTCCATTTGTTGTTTTTGCGGCCTATTGCTTTGCAAAATCAAGCCCAAAGATGCATGCTTGGATTATGAATCATAAGACATTTGGGCCATTTATTAACAACTGGAATCACAAACGTGTATTTCCTTTAAAACTAAAATTCTTTATGTTAGCCTCAATGAGTGTTAGTCTTATTCTAATGTTTACTGGAGGCGTTCCTGCTAGAGGTATTATCTATACAGCTATCTTTATGGCTCTGGTAGCCATATGGGCTTGGCGTTTTCCAAGCACTCCTGAAGAATACGATTTACGCATTGCAGAAGGACGTAAAATAGGATGGTTTAATAATAGCTTTTAAAGGTAAATAGTTCTATACGGAGAACTAGGTAATGAAGAAGTTATTATTTTTAATGCTAGCTATACCAATGCTAGCATTTGCACAAAAGACGCCACAAGGAGTAACCTATGACGCTAAAATCATTCGTGTAAACGACGGTGATACAGTTGTCATAGCCGCACCCTTTCTACCAGCACCTCTTAAGCCCGAACTCGCGGTCAGAGTTTTTGGTGTTGACACCCCCGAAAAAGGATTCCGTGCTCAATGTCCAAGCGAAGATCAACGAGGACAAGCTGCCACTGCCTTTACCAAAAACGCAGTTGCCACTACTCAAAAACATCAGGTCACCCTTTACGGATGGGATAAGTTCGGTGGTCGTGTACTGGGAGATATTATTCTAAACGGTGTTAGTCTACGTGCTGAGTTAATCCGTAATGGATTTGCTCGTGAATACTTTGGTGATGCAAAACAAAGCTGGTGCCAGTAATGGAAAACGAATATCCAGTTTATCCGGAGCAAGAAGGTGAATGGGACCGTCCTAGAAATCCTTACAGCCCTGTTTAATGATTTCATTGAAGGGTTAGCTAGATATGGCTGTGGTGTAGCCGGTCTACCTTATTACGACGATAACGACAAATGAAAATAGTTGACATTCTCAGTGAAGACGCTGTTAAAGATTTAGAAAAGGATTTAAAACATCCTTATAGTTATGATGCGATTGATCATATGATGACAACGATTGCAAAAAGACATAACATAACTCCAAAAAAATTACACGATTTATTTGTTGAAAAACACGGAAAGATTCCTGACGACTGGATTAAACAGGAAACAAAAAATGCGAGCAAGTGACTTCCTTCCTGAAACTACTGCAACAGGGTACTACACCATAGGCGATAGTCATGCTGTAATGGTTGCAATAATGGGAGGCAAAGGCTGGACAAACTTGGCTATTGGTGGAAGATCAAGTACTGATAGAGAAATGCTAGGCAATATTTCTAAAATACCAAAAGGATCAGTTGTTTTAGTTTCTCAAGGTGCCAACGATACAGCAAATGCTATCCTAGCACATAAACAAGGACGCCCGTTAAAATCTCCAGAAATAATTGCTCGCAATGTTGCTAATGTTGTTAATTTAGTACAGGCACAAGGTGCAACAGTTGTGTTTATGTTATTTCCAAATGGCCCTGGCCGCGGCGGCAAAGGTGCTGAACACTATGGCGGTCCTTACCAAGACAAGGTTAGAAGTGCTATTAGATCTGCGGTTGGTGTTCCTATAATTGATATAAATGGCAAGCCTCTTTATGACGGCATCCATGCTGGAAATGCAACTTACAAAGAAGTAGCTAATCAAGTTAGACAGAAATATAATCCAGGTGCTACAAAACAACCTACAAGTGCAAATACTACCACACCATCTAAAAATAATGCAGGCGCAGGAATTGCAGCCAAAGCTATTGGTGCAATTAAAGATAGATTGAATGCCCTTGAAAATTTTGCAGACGGTCGTAACCCGCAGGATAAAGGCGATAGCAAACGTCACGGAGTACCAACCAAAGCGTCAGTAAGTACACTACGTAAAGTGGCCAAACAAGGTGGGCGTAAAGGACAGTTGGCACATTGGATGGCCAATATGAAAGCCGGGAGGGCAAAGAAAAAATGAAAAAGATACTAATAGCACTATCCTTAGTTGCATTGTCTGGTTGCAGTACTATAACAGAATGGATTCCAAGTCGTTGGGACGTTAATCAGGCAAAGGTAATTACAGATATTCAACTACAAGCAAGACACTTTGATTGTAAAGCCGATCAGGCACAACAGTTAAATGTTCTAGCAACTAATATCGAATGGTTTGAGTTGTATGCAACTACCAAACCAACAAAGGATATTAGTAAGTTAACAGGAACAATTACTAAGACAGTAAAAGAATATCAAGATCGAATCAAACAAGGACCAGTGAGTCCTTTGTATTGCGACCTTAAGGTTAAAATTATTAAACAGCAAGCTGATATCCTTGCTGGTTCTGTTCAAGGGAGATTCTAATGAACTTATTGGAAATGACAAATGCAGGTGAACCTTGGGCAGCAGAACGTGCCCGATATGCTCTACAAGTGCATGAAGCGGTAGGAGCCGGACAATTAAGTCCAAGTGAAGCCAAAGAAATTTTAGAAGATCTTATTGCTACCGACAAGTTAGATCAAGAAGCTACTAATCAACAGATGAGAGCAGCTCTTGTATTTGGTGTTACACAACTTATTAGTCTTTATTAAATACAGACTTTAAGGCATTAACTAAATCTTCAATCATGCCATCATCGTGAAAGGGTGTTGGAGCAAAACGCAATCGTTCTGTTCCAACATCAACAGTGGGATAGTTTATTGGCTGAACATATATTCCATATTCATTAAGCAGTTCGTCGCTCATTCGCTTGCATTGTTTTGCTTCGCCAACTAACACAGGAACTATGT
>JACCDK010630920.1_pt1 | contig 26983 bp, 31 predicted proteins | sample 7445871 | NCBI WGS metagenome assembly JACCDK01 (sample SAMN15323436, study PRJNA562643) | freshwater metagenome | isolation source: river surface water | place: USA:Blue River Watershed | collected 2017-08-15 | reverse complement strand
TTGAGGAATTTGTCGAGACTTGGAGCAACGGTGCGCTCGTCGATGCCTGCATCGAGAATTACCATGAGCTCGTATTTGTGCATAACTAACCCACCTCCTTCGGACTAAACGGTCATGGGATTTCCATAACAGGAGGTTAAATAAGCACGCTGCCACTGAGGGCAACCTTGCAAGTTTATCGGTTGGACCACCAGGCAAGCAAGCGTTTTTCTGCCTCGACGGACCCCAGTGGACCCTCTTCGATGCGCAGTTCGAGTAGGTAGTTGTAGGCCTCGCCCACCTCGCGCGACGGCTTCAAATCAAGGATGCGCATTATGTCCTCGCCGGAGAGGTCTGGCCGCATGGCGTTTAGTTCCTCTTGCTCGGCGATAATTGCGATGCGCTTCTCCAGATCGTCATAGGCGTGAGCCAAACGCTCGGCTTTGCGCTGATTTCTAGTGGTCACATCTGCACGGGTCAGCGCGTGTAGGCGGAGCAATTGATCTTCGGCGTCACGAACGTAGCGTCGAATGGCCGAATCAGTCCAGGCTTGATCGCTGTAACCAAAGAAACGAAGGTGCAATTCAATTAGTCGACAAACCGCTTTGGTGGTTTCGTTATCGAATCGAAGTGCTTGCATGCGCTTCTTGGTAAGTTTCGCCCCAACCACATCGTGGTGATAAAACGAGACTCCGCCACCTGGCTCAAGTTTGCGCGTTGCCGGTTTTCCGATGTCGTGCATCAATGCGGCAAAACGAAGCGTGAAATCTTTTTCGAGTCCATAGTCTTTTTCATAATCGATGGCTTGCTCAACCACACGAAGAGTGTGTTCGTAGACATCTTTGTGGTGGTGATGTTCATCAACTTCGAGTTTGAGCGCAGGTAACTCAGGCAAGACTTTTTCGGCAAGGCCACTGTCAACCAAAACCTCCAGACCCTTGCGCGGATTTTTACCGAGCATAAGTTTTACAAATTCTGCTTGCACTCGTTCTGCCGAAATGATTTCGATGCGATCAATCATGTTGGTCATCGCTTCGAAAGTTTCTGGTTCTACTTCAAATTCGAGTTGAGCTGCAAAACGAGCCGCGCGCATCATGCGAAGGGGATCATCGCTGAATGAATCTTCTGGCCGACCGGGCGTGCGAATAATCCCATCCATTAGGTCGCGCAAACCGTTGAATGGATCAACAAAAACTCTTTCGGGTAACCGAAGTGCCATGGCATTCACTGTGAAGTCGCGGCGCAGCAAATCTTGGGTGAGGTCTTTCCCAAAAGCCACTTCAGGCTTGCGTGAATCGCGGTCATACTTGTCGGCGCGGTAAGTGGTGATTTCTATTTGGTCAGTACCAATGCGAGCCCCGATAGTGCCAAACTCGCGACCGATATCCCAATGCGCGTCAACAATTGGCTTGATAATTTCGAGGATTTCATCTGGCGTGGCGGTAGATGCAAAATCTAAGTCAGGAGCCTTTCGACCCAGAAAGGCATCGCGAACCGGGCCACCCACCAGAGCCAGCTCGTGACCAGCCTCGGCAAACCGGTTACCGAGCTTGGTGAAAAGAGGCGAATCAGTGGACTTCTCCAGTTTCGCCAATGCTTCAGCTACGGTTTGCATGGTTTCAATCGTGCCACAGCCTTTAAACTTGCGGGTATGACGGCACAGCGGGGCAAACGACCAAGAGTCGAGGAAACCTCGGCAGGCGGATTTGTGCTCTCGGCCGACGGCGAGTTTAAGGTTGCCCTAATTGGTCGAATCAACCGTGGCGGTCGCCTCGACTGGTGCGTTCCGAAGGGCCACCCGGAAGGCACTGAGACTCTGGAAGAGGCTGCGATTCGAGAAATCGCCGAGGAGACCGGGTTGAATGTTCGAATTTTGGAACACCTCGGCGACATTCATTATGAATTTCAGGTACCAGACAAAATTATTTCTAAAACTGTGCACCATTTTCTTATGCAACAAATCGATGGCAATCTAACTGTTGAAAATGATCCAAATCATGAAGCAGTTGAAGCTAGATGGTTCAGTGTTGATCTTTTAGCTAAAACTTTGACTCACGAAAACGAGCGTCGCTTGGCTCGCAAAGTGATCGAATGGGTTCGAGCCGAAGAATGATTCGCAAAGTATTGGCATTGATGTCGACGGTTGCAATAATTTTGTTTCCGCAAGTTGCCATTGCTTCGGTTCCAAACGATATTCCCAGCGTGCACATTATTGCTGGTTCAAATATTAATTTGCTGGCATCAGACGCAAAAATTCCGGTGAGAGTAAAAAACGATTTTGGTGCCGACCTGAGAATCATTGTGCACGCATCTGCTTCAAACGGTCGACTAACTATTCCTGCTCCGGTTGAGGTAACCATTCCGGCAAACACCTCGGTGAACGCCCAAATTCCGGTTAAGGCAATCGGAAGTGGTGAAGTCGAATTGAGTGTTTGGCTAGAAACTTTCTCCGGACTTCGTGTCGGTCAAAAAGTCGATCTAAAAGTTAACGTGAACGCAGATGCGGAAAATGCAATTCTGATTGGATTCACAGCGCTAATTTGTGTACTTGGAACTTTGGGTTTGATGCGCACACTTCGCAAAAGACGCGAGCGAGCAGCTGACTAATGAGTGTTGCAAAGTCTTCGATGCTCATGGCCGGTGGCACAATGCTGTCGCGCATTCTAGGCTTCACGCGTTCGATTATTCTCGCCATGGCTCTCGGGGTTACTACCAACGCGGCCGATGCCTTTGGGGTGGCCAATCAATTACCCAATAACGTCTACGCGATCGTGGCCGGAGGAGTACTCCAGTCCATTCTGGTTCCGCAGATTATCAAAGCTCTCGCCCACAAGGATGGCGGCAAGGGCTACGTTGATCGACTGCTCACCTTCATCATTTCTGTCTTCCTAATCATTACCGTGATTACCACTCTCGCGGCCCCGCTGCTGGTGTCGATTTATACCACCGGCTGGACTCCGGCTCAGCTCGCACTTGCCACGGCCTTTGCCTACTGGTGTTTGCCACAACTTTTCTTTTACGGTTTGTACTCAATACTCGGTGAGGTTCTAAACGCACGTAGCAAATTTGGCCCATATATGTGGGCACCAGTTTTAAACAACATTGTGTCGTTGGTTGGACTAATTGCATACATTTTTATTTTTGGAAGTGATCCGACTGGCGCTCAGAGTATTGAGTCATGGAACTCAGCCCAGATTATTTTGATCGCCGGTTCAGCTACCGCAGGTGTGGCCGCACAGGCATTAATTCTTTTTGTCGCCTGGCGAAAAATTGGTGTCAAGCTTTCGCTCAACTTTAAGTGGCGCGGATTCGGATTGCGGCCGGCACTCAAGGCAGCATCGTGGTCGTTAGCAATGGTTCTGGTTACCCAAATTGGTGGGCTCGTGCAAACCGTGGTTGCTTCATCAGCCGTCAGTGCTAGAAGTAACTCGGTTGCAGTTGCATCTGTTGCCGCAGCTGCGATTGCCTGGTTGGTCTTTATGTTGCCACACAGCATCGCAACGGTTTCTATTGCTACTGCTTACTTCACCAAGATGTCGCATCACGTCCAAGAAAACCGTGTCGATCTTTTGAAGAATGATTTAGCTGCAGGTCTACGCACCATCTCATTGATTTCGGTTTTTTCAACCGCAGCTATTTTGGTGTTGGCATATCCGATCGCCCGCGTTTTTGCCGGAGAGTATCCATCACTAGTTGCATTGGGGAACGTGCTGATTGCACTCATTGTTGGATTGCTGCCGTTTAGCTTTGTCTTCATGATGCAGCGAGCTTTTTATGCGCTTGAAGACACCCGCACGCCATTCATATTTACAAGCATTCAGATCGCACTGCACATCACCGGCTCCATCACGATGTCGTTTGTTGTACCCCACGAATGGTTGGTGGTTGGGCTAAGTGCGCTAACCAGCTCAACGGTGACTATCCAAGCCGCCATTGCCTATGCACTGCTGCGCCGCCGAATTGGCAGTTTGAGAGGGCAGCACATCTTTACCGGCACCGGCTACTTTGTCATCGCTGGCTTAGTTGCCGGCCTGCTCGGATACGTGATGCTGCAGGTAATAGGCGGTGTTGAAGCAGGAGCCTTCGCCGTGGAGTCAGTGATTAGCGCTGGGCTCGCATCCTTTATGGTCGGGTTCGTGATATTGGCTATTTACCTAGTGGAGCTCAAGCTATTTAGAGTGCGCGAGGTCGAATCGGCGTTGGCGTCAATCAGGGGAATACTCCGCCGATAAAATTGCTTCTAGTAATCGAGCCTTCGCTCATTTGTTTGGAGAAATCTTGCGCAACGTCATCATCATTGGTTCTGGCCCGGCTGGTTATACCGCCGCTATCTACACCGCCCGTGCCGGCCTTGAGCCACTGCTAATTGCTTCGTCTGTTGAAGCCGGTGGCGAGCTGATGAAGACCACCGAAGTTGAGAACTTCCCAGGTTTCCCAAACGGACTCATGGGTCCTGATCTAATGTCCAGCATGCAGGCACAGGCCGAACGCTTTGGCACCGAAATTCTGCTCGATGACGTAATCGAAGTTGATCTCAAAGGCGAGGTCAAGATTGTGAAAACCGGCAACGGAAAAACCTTTGAAGCAAAAACCGTAATCTTGGCTACTGGCGCTGCCTACCGCGAGCTAGGTTTGCCGCGCGAAAAAGAGCTGAGTGGCCACGGAGTTTCATGGTGTGCCACCTGTGACGGCTTCTTCTTCCGCGAAAAGCAAATCGCCGTGGTTGGAGGTGGCGACTCAGCCATGGAAGAGGCCATGTTCCTATCCCGTTTTGGTAGCACCGTTAAATTGATTCACCGTCGTGACAGCTTCAAGGCATCAAAGACCATGCAGGAGCGAGTGCTCAACAATCCAAAGATCGAAATTATCTACAACAGCGCAGTGGATGAATTGCTCGGCGAAACTAACTTGACCGGCTTAAAACTGAAGAACACTGTTGATGGTTCAATCTCAGAAATACCAGTTGACGGTTTGTTCATTGCCATCGGTTCTGATCCTCGCGTCTGGTTGGTAGAAAACCAGTTAGAACTTACCGGTGAAAAATTTATCCAGGTTGAGGGTCGTTCATCTAAGACTTCGCTACCTGGAGTATTCGCAGCCGGTGACGTGATTGACCCAACCTACCGCCAGGCGATTACGGCTGCGGGTTCTGGTTGTGTCGCCGCCCTGGATGCAGAGCATTACCTAACCTCGCACTAAATTATTACTAAGCAAAACAAAGGAAAACATCATGGCCAAGAACGTAACCACCGCATCTTTTCAGGCAGACGTGCTCAGCAACGCCAAGCCAGTGTTGGTTGACTTCTGGGCCGAGTGGTGTGGTCCATGTCGCCAGGTTTCGCCAATTCTCGACCAGATCTCTGCAGAGCATGGCGACAAAATTGAAATCGTTAAGGTGAATGTTGACGAAGAACCAAGCCTGGCTCAGCAGTACGGCATCACCAGCATTCCTGCCCTGCAGGTTTTTGAGGGCGGCCAGCTAGTCAAGGCCATGGTCGGTGCCAAGCCAAAGTTTGCGCTTGAGCAAGACCTCGCTCAGTGGCTACGCTAGGTTAATGCCCAAGAACAAAACTCCGCGTTCAAACAACTTTGACGGATGGCTAGACGCCTACGCGGATCGAGCACACACACTTTCTGTATCTGAAGTACGCGCACTTTTTGCCGTCGTCTCTCGCCCAGAAGTAGTTTCACTTGCCGGTGGCATGCCATTCGTACAAGCTCTGCCAAAGGAACTGCTCGCTCAGGCCTACGAGAGCATGATGGCTAAAAAGGGAAACCTCGCAATTCAGTACGGCGGTGGTCAGGGCGATGCAGATCTTCGCGAACAGCTTCGCGACATCATGGCCATGGAAGGCATTCACGCTTCGCCAGATGACGTGGTGGTTACCACCGGATCACAGCACGCACTTGATTTGGTTGCCGGATTGTTCCTGGACAAGGGTGACGTAGTTTTAGCCGAAGGGCCTTCGTATGTTGGCGCGATAGGAATTTTCCGTCACTACGAGGCACACATCGAGCACGTCTACACCGACGACAACGGAATCTCACCTGAGGCACTGCAAGAAGCAATCGACAGCATGAAGGCTCAGGGGCGACGCATCAAGTTCCTATACCTAGTGCCAAACTTCGCCAACCCTTCAGGTGTAACCCTGGCCAAGGAACGCCGCCCAAAGATCATCGAGATTTGCCAGCGCGAGCACATTTTGATTCTGGAAGACAACCCATACGGGCTGCTTTACTTCAATAAGCCTGTGCCCGACGCGTTGCGAAGCATGGATGACAACGTGATCTACCTCGGTTCATTCTCAAAGATTTTGGCTCCCGGCTTCCGCGTCGGTTATGTGCTAGCGCCTCCGGCTTTGCGCGACAAGATCGTACTAGCCCAGGAGTCTGCCCTGCTCTGCCCATCGATGTTTGCCCAGATGATGATCAGCGAATACCTTGAGGTGGCCGACTGGCGAAAGCAGGTTGACACCTTCCGTGGCGTATATAAAGAGCGCAAGGATGCCGCTCTGAGCGCGGTTCGCGAATATCTGCCAAACGTAAAATCCACCAACCCGGACGGTGGTTTCTACCTGTGGCTAACCCTGCCAAAGGGCATCGACTCAAAGGCCATGTTGCCGGTGGCGGTCAAGGAACTCGTGGCCTACACCCCTGGCACCGCATTCTTCGGCGACGGCACCGGGCATGATTACCTCCGCGTTTGCTACAGCTTCCCTACTCCTGAGAACATCAAAGTGGGTATCAAGCGACTAGCCACCGTGATTAATCACCAAACCGAACTGCTCGAAACTTTCAGTAAATAGTCCAATCAATAAGGAAAGAAAAAATGATTTCCAAGGGCAAAGCAAAGAACAAACTGAAGATTCAAATTCTCTCGGGTGGTATTTCGCATGAACGCGACATCTCACTCAAGTCGGGTAGACGCGTCGCCGATGCCCTGCTCGAAGTTGGTGCCGAAGTGGTGATTCGCGAACCAGACGACAAACTCCTTAGCAATATCAAGAAAGATAAGCCCGACGTGATCTGGCCATGCCTGCATGGTGCTTCTGGAGAAGACGGTGCACTGCGCGACATACTTTCGCTCACCGGAGTTCCGTTTGTTGGAGCTACTGCCAGCGCCGCTCGCCTCGCCTGGGATAAATCAATTGCCAAAATTGTCGTGGAACAAAATGGAATTCAAACACCAAGTTCAATCACGTTGCCCAAAGATACCTTCCGTGAACTCGATGCCGATGGTGTGCTTAAGGCTGTCACTTCTGTCATTAATTTTCCGTTGGTTGTGAAACCTGCGCGCAGTGGTTCAGCACTCGGAATCACGGTGGTCAATAAAGCCGACGAACTCTCGCGCGCGATGATTGACGCATACGTATATTGCGATGTTGCCATTATCGAGAAATTTGTAAAGGGCACAGAGCTGGCGATTTCAGTTATCGATCTTGGCAGCGGACCAATCGCGCTACCAGCGGTGGAGATTGAACCGGTATCCGGTCGCTACGGATATCAAGAGCGCTACGTTGCCGGTGAAACCAACTACTACGTGCCTGCTCGGGTTACGCACACGGTGGCTGATCGCGCTGCAAAGGTTGCCGTTTCCGCGCATGAAGCGCTTGGACTACGTCACCTATCTCGCATCGATGTGATTGTTGACTCAAAGGGAACTGTCTGGTTCTTGGAAGCCAATGTGTTGCCGGGGCTAACCGAAACTTCTCTCTTGCCACAAGCGGTTCTCGCCGAGGGTTCAAACCTAGGTGAGGTTTACTACTCGCTTGCCGAAGCGGCTTATCGCCAGCGTTAAGTTCTTAGAGATTACGCTCGATACCGAACTTGTCGAGTATGCGGAACAGGTCCTGCATAGTTGCGAAATCAATTTTGATCTCACCTTTTTTTGCAGTTAATTTAATGTGCGCCTTCGTGTCGAGTGCATCACCGAGACGCTGAGCTAATTCTTTAAGTGCATCTTGGCGACCGCCAGGCTTGATGGTTCCACCTTTTGGCTTTGCACCCTCAACATCGATTGCAATTTGTTCTTCTAAATTGCGCACCGTCAAGTTTTCGTTTATGGCCTTATTGGCCCAATGCTGCATGCGCTCTTCGGTCTTTGCCGAGAGAATTGCGCGTGCTTGCCCTGCGCTCAACGCACCACCAGCAACTTTTAATTGAATTGCTTTTGGCAGAGTCAACAATCGAATTGTGTTAGAAATTTGCGGACGCGAACGACCGATTTTTGCAGAGAGCGCTTCTTGAGTGATTCCAAAGTCTGACATGAGTTGCTGATATGCAGACGCCTCTTCGAGTGGATTCAAATCACTGCGGTGCAAATTTTCTAGCAGTGCATCGCGCAACATATTTTCGTCTGCCGTTTCACGAATGACCACCGGGATATTGGTCTTGCCGGCAAGACGCGATGCACGCCAACGACGTTCACCCATGATTAGTTCATACTTGCCGGTTTCGTTTGGAAGCGAACGAACTACGATTGGTTGAAGCACTCCAAACTCACGAATCGAGTGAACCAACTCTTCCATAGCGGATGGTTCAAATTCGGTGCGGGGCTGATTGTGGTTTGGCTGAATTTGATCCAAGTCCAAAACGGCAAAGCTGGCGCCAGGTACCTGAACGAGGTTCTGTCCTTCAACCTTTGGGGTTGCCCCTCCGAAGAAAACATCAACCGGGCGAGCGGTGCCAACTTCAGGAGTCGGGATTAGCGCACCAATTCCGCGTCCAAGTCCGCCTTTTTTATTTGCCATTTGCTGCTCCTCGGTTTGCGATTTCGGCTGCTGCCTCTAGGTATGAAATTGCTCCAGGTGAAGTGTGGTCGTAGGTGATGACGGTTTGCGAGTAAGAAGGAGCCTCAGAAACCTTTACCGAGCGCGGAATTACGGCATTTAGCGTAATGGCGGGGAAGTTGGCTCGGACATCGTCAGCCACACCCTGCGCAAGTTTGGTTCTGCTATCAAACATGGTCAGCAAAATGGTCGACAGCTCAAGTGTCGGGTTCAGCATCTGACGAATCAACGAAATGTTATTGATTAGCTGACTAACCCCCTCAAGGGCGTAATACTCGCACTGAATTGGGATCAAAACTTCATTGGCTGCGGCAAATGCGTTCACGGTAAGCAGACCCAGGCTTGGCGGGCAGTCGATGAAAATGTAATCCGGTGGAGTCATTGAGGTATTGATGTAGGTTTCGAGTGCCATCTTCAAACGGGTTTCACGCGCAACCACCGAAACCAATTCGAGTTCAGCGCCGGCCAGGTCTATGGTTGCTGGCACACAGGTAAGGCCTGGGGCCTCGCTACTAACCTGCAGCACTTCTTCAATCGTCACGTTATTGAGCAAGACGTCGTAGATACTTCGAGTGCCGGAGCGGTGTTCAATGTTTAGTGCGGTAGAAGCATTACCTTGAGGGTCCAAATCAATTACAAGGACCTGAAGGCCTTTACTGGCAAGGGCTGCAGCCAGGTTGACGGCAGTCGTTGTCTTTCCGACCCCACCCTTTTGGTTGGAAATTGTAAAGATGCGAGTGCGGTTTGGCTTCGGCAAACGAAGTGCCTTTACGTTGGCAAGGCGCTGATTGTTCTCACTCAGTTCGCGAGCAAGTGGGGTGTCCATGAATCCACCCGAGAGATTTTCAGACTCAAACTGTTTCACGCGAGCTCCTAGCGAGGGCGAAGCTCTGCTGAGACTCGCTGAGCGAGACTTGTACGAGTAACTTAGGAAATTTTTGTTTCACGTGAAACATCCCCCACGATCCATCCCGTCGGCTCAGCACTTACTTCATCCCGACCATTTGGATAGCCCAAACCGGCCACCACAGTTGCTTTGGTGACCGAGGTTTTTTCGGCTTCTGGAATCTCGTTCATACTGGAATTCAGACTAACTTAGTCCGAACCACCAAAGTCGGCTCAGACAAAAATTGTTGACCACAGCGGATAATTTCGAAACTTTCGATCCCCAGCTTCTTTTGAAGCTTCTTAGATTCTTCAATTTCCTCCCCGGCCTTACTGCCTTTCAGGGCAATAACTTCACCGCCGTGACGGGTGAGGGGCACGCACATCTTTAGTAGCTTTGGCAGAGCCGAAACCGCCCTGGCGGTAACGACATCAAAGACATCCCCCACTTCCTCTGCCCTAGCTCGATTCACGGTGACATTGGTCAGATTTAGCTCCTGAACCATCTGCTTTAGCCAGTCAGAACGGCGTTCCATCGGCTCAATCAATGTGAAGTGAGCCTGCGGTTGGGCCAACGCCATGGGAATTCCGGGCAAGCCAGCCCCAGAGCCTACATCGGCAACTGACTGGCCTGGCTTGACCAACTCAGCCACAACGGCAGAGTTCAAGATGTGTCGGGTCCAGAGTTTCGGCATTTCGCGAGGGCCAAGTAGACCTAAAAGATCAGAGTCCCTGACTAGCGCCTTGAAGTACCCCCTGGCCTGATCTAGCTGGGCGCCAAAGATAGTAGCTGCCTCGGCAGGCTCTAATTCAGGGGCAAATTCGTCCATTTAGCTATGTTTCACGTGAAACAATTGCCCAATTAGGCAGGCTTGATGACGATGTGGCGTTCCTTGCCCTCGCCCTCAGATTCTGAGCTAAGCCCGGCTTCTGACACCAAATCATGCACAATCTTGCGCTCATATGAGCTCATTGGCTTCATTGGGATAGCCTCACCGGTGTCCTTCACCTTGGCAACCAGCTTGTTAACGATGCGGGTTAGGTCGTTGACCCGGGTCTGCCGTGAACCGCCAACATCAAGGATTAGGCGGCTGAATGAGTTGGTCTTGACCTGAACTGCTAAACGAGTGAGCTCCTGAAGGGCCTCTACGGTCTCAGGGTCAGAAATGAGCTTCAGATTGCTGTCGTCTGAGGCTGAGACCTCAAGATAGGCACGTCCTTGGCGCACGTCGATCTCGATATCGCCGTCTAGGTCGTAGATGTCGAGGAGTTCCTCTAGGTAGTCTGCGGCTATGTCGCCTTCCTCCTCAAGGGCCTTGATGCTGTCCTTTGAGTCAACCTCGGTGGCCTCGACGGCTTCGGTTTCAACTACTTCTTCATTCTTGATTTCGTCTGACATGGTCTACTTCTTCTTGGCGCGCTTCTTGCCGGTTGGCTGCTGGCGCTGGGTGTTGGTAGGGGTTGATTCTTCTTCGGCCACCGGCTCGTCTTTGGCCTTTGGTAGTTTGCCCTTCTTGGCAAGTCGCTCTTCGCGCTGCTTGTGGGCGATTGAGCCAGGAGTCGGCATGTTTCGAATAACGATGAACTGCTGACCCATGGTCCAGAAGTTTGAGGTTAGCCAGTAGAACATAACGCCAAGAGGGAATGAGACACCGGAAATCATAAAGATTAGCGGGAACACATAAAGCATGATCTTTTGGGTCATCATGTATTGGCTGTTCATGGTCTCAGGGTTCTGGTTCTTAGCCATAATCTGCTTCTGAGTGATGAACTGAGTAACCGTCATGGTGATAACCATGACAGCGGCCAAAATCTGCACGTTTACTGAGCTTGCGCTGAGGAAGGTTTCAGATAGTTTGGCCCCAAACAAATTTGAGCGGCTGAATGATTCGGCCAAATCCTGAGTCATAAAGAAGACTCCGGCCTTGTCCTGCTGGGCATCATTCAACGTGAAAAACAAGCCACCGAAAATTGGCATCTGGATTAGCAGAGGAAGACATGAGCTCATCGGGTTAGACCCGGTGCGCTTGTAGAGTTCCATCTGCTCCTTGGCAAACTTCTCTCGAGACTCACGGTCTGTCTTGCCCTTGTACTTCTTCTGGAGCTTCTGCAGTTCCGGCTGCATGACCATCATGTTTCGCTGAGACTTGATTTGCTTTACGAAAACCGGAATAAGCGCGGCACGAACCACGAGAACCAAGCCAACAATCGAAAGCACCCAGGTGGCACCCGCGTCGGCTGACATCCCAATGGTCGTGAAGACCCAGTGGAAGAACACCAGAATTCCCTCAATGACCCACTTGATTGGATACAAAAAGTCCATTTACTAACCCTTCTTAGGTTTCGGAACTACAAAGCCGGTCTTAGTTACTAGAAACTTTCCTGATCCCGGTTTTACCTCGTCGACTCCGCCTTGAGTCCACGGGTTGCAACGTAGGATTCGCCAAATCGCCAGCAATGACCCTAAAACTGCGCCTCGCTGCTGCACTTGACCCAGTCCATAACTGGAACAGCTCGGGTAATACCGGCAAACATCGCCATAAAGCGGCGAAATTACCTTGCGATAACCCTTCAACAGCAAGATTTCTGTATTTCTTGGTGCCAGCCAAATGACCTGTAATAACCAGCTCATCCGGCCAATTTCCTGACTCCGGCTTGCACCGATGACCGAAATTCTGTTTTCAACGTCTCGAAGGTGGCATCAGCAGATCCCTCCAGGGCTCTGACTACAATCGAGATGCTTTCGGAGGGGCTGATTTCGGTTAGCAGCTGCCTGGCCACGGCTCTTAGCCTGCGTTTGACCAGGTTTCGACTAACCGCTCCCCCTACCGATTTAGCCACCACAAACCCGAATCTGACCTGCCCCGCTGAGGCGTCGTTTTTCAGATAGGTGACTAGATGGTTACTGGCTATTTTTCGACCAGTTCTCATGGTCGAGCGAAAATCGTCGGCTGATATCAGCCGGTTCTCGCGAGCCAGCATGGTGGAACTCGATTAAGCCGAAAGCTCTGCGCGGCCCTTGCGACGGCGGGCGGCTAGGATTGCGCGACCTGCACGGGTCTTCATGCGCTCACGGAAACCGTGGGTCTTTGCACGACGACGGTTGTTTGGCTGAAAAGTGCGCTTGCTCATAGATCTACTCCAATGAAAACTTAATTTGGAACCTTGGTTGGTGTCGCAAGATTTACTGCATCAATTGACTAAAAAGCTGTCGCCGATTCCGAAGCAGACAACCTATTAAACTTAGGGGCTGATGACCCTGAAGGTCAAGTTTTTTCGGGTTTTCAGGAAATATATTTTCGACACGCTGAGCCGATTTGCTTTTTCCTCAAGGTGTTAATCAAAATAGCGATTGTGGATTTTTTCCACAGGGGCAATTCGCAGTTATCCACAAGTTATCCAAGGTGTGTAAAACCTGTGCAAAACTGTCTGAAACCCAATCATTTAGGGGAAGCAAAGGAGCGATGATGGCACCAGCCGAAGACGTCGCAAATTTGTGGCAAGAAATTACTAACAAGGTAAATTCCGACGATCGACTCGAAAGAAATGTTTTAGCCTTTCTCGGGCTAGCCGAGCCGAAGGGCGTGTTGGGAGACACGCTCTACATCGAAGTCCCAAACGAACTGACCAGGCAAATGCTGGACACTCGCATTCGTCCAGCCATAGTCGAAGCTATTCATAACTCTGTGGATAACCAGGGCGCTGGTAACTTTGCCGTCTTCGTCAACCCCGAGATCTCGGTGCCGACGGCAGTCGAACCTGTCGAGGAACCAACCCCTGTCGCCGCCCCAAGTTACTTGACAACCCCGGTTGGGGGTCGAAATCACGAGACTCGGCTAAACCCAAAGTACAACTTCGATAACTTCGTCACGGGAGCCTCAAACCGCTTCGCTAATGCGGCGGCCTTTGCCGTTGCTGAAACCCCGGCCAAGGCTTACAACCCTCTGTTTATCTACGGAAACTCCGGTTTGGGTAAGACTCATCTATTGCATGCCATCGGACACTATGCAATGAGCTTGTATCCAAAAATCAAGGTTCGCTACGTATCGAGTGAAGAATTCACCAATGACTTCATCAACGCGATTCAGAACAACCGAACCGCACAGTTTCAAGCTGAATACCGCGAAGTAGACATTCTGCTGATTGACGATATTCAGTTCCTGCAGGGCAAAGACCAGACCCAGGAAGCCTTTTTCCACACTTTCAACACATTGACCGACCACAACAAGCAGGTCGTGATCACCTCAGACCTTCCACCGAAGATGCTGACCGGCTTTGAAGAGCGCCTCACCAGTCGATTTGAGTCGGGCCTCAGCACTGACATCCACACCCCAGAACTTGAAACCCGAATTGCCATTCTTCGCAAGAAAGCTGAGAATGAGAAGCTTCGCATCCCTGAAGAAGTCCTTGAGTTTATGGCTACCCGAGTATCCCAGAACGTGCGCGAACTCGAAGGTGCCCTAATCCAGGTAACCGCATTTGCCGCACTTAACCGCAGCCCGGTGGATATGGCCCTAGTTCAAACAGTCTTAAAACACACCACAAGCCTGGGTGAAGACACGGTTGTTACGGCAGTCGATATTGTGAATGCGGTTTCGGCCTACTACCGAATTAGTTCAGATGAGATTTACGGTAAGTCGCGCACCTCCGCCGTGGCTACCGCTCGTCAGATTGCCTTTTACCTTTGCCGCACCCAGACCAACCTATCCCTACCTAAAATCGGTCAAATCTTTGGAAATCGCGACCACACCACTGTGCTTTATGGCTACAACAAGATCGCTGATGAAATGAAAAATCGTCGGGAGCTTTATAACCAGGTAAGTGAAATCATCAACCGAGTTAAGGTTTCTCGCTAGATATCATCGGATATCACCATGTTCAAAAGCCTGTGGATAACTGTTGGTTCTCCATTTTTTCAGTGAATTACTGGGTTATAGCTGTGCAGTTTTAAAACTAATTCCACAAGTGGTGTAGTTATCCACAAAGATATACACAGGTGTATGAACAACTTTCACCGTTGTAGTTTCCAATAAATTACTAGCCAATCTGAGTTTCTCCACAGTTTCCACAGGGGTTAATAATGTTTTTATATTTAAAAAGATATTTTGAGAATTAGATAACGCTTAGCCGTCGGCAATCTACCTAACCAATTTGTTGTCGGTTTTGTGCCAAGATTAGTTCTCCAACCATTCCAGTTAGGCCAGCCCTTGAAGTTTCAGGTAAACCGCGACGTTCTCAGTGAAGCTGTTTCATTTGCAGTTCGACTCCTACCTCAGCGCACCAGCACCCCAATCCTTGGGGGAATCCTTATTGAAGCCGATGCCAACGCGCTGCGCTTATCCGTATTTGACCACGAGGTATCCGCCCAGGCTGAAATCGTTGCCAAGGTTGAATCCTCTGGAAGAGCTCTAGTTTCAGGTCGACTACTCAGCGACATCGCAAGCAAACTACCAAATGCACCAGTCGAATTCAACCTCGATGGATCAAAAGTTCATGTGTCTTGTGGATCAACCAAATTTGCCTTAGCCATCATGGACGTTGCCGCTTACCCAACTCTTCCAGAAATCCCAGTGATTTCAGGATCGGTATCTGGGGAAACTTTTGCAACTGCTGTGCACCAGGTTGCAATTGCAGCAATGAAAGATGATGTTCAGCCTATCTACAGTGCCGTGCAGATTGAAACCACTGGCACGGAAATTTCGCTTTTAGCCACCGACAAATACCGCATGGCACTTTGCGAATTACCATGGAAGGCAAACAGTGGCGCAGAGGGACAAAGCGTTTTAGTTCCGGCGAGAACATTACTTGAAGTAGCTAAGACTTTCGCAAACCAAGGTGACATTTCAGTTTCTATCATCAACAACGATGAACGACAGATGATTGCTTTCCAAGCAAACAATCGTTCAGTAACAGCTTTGTTGATCAAAGGAAACTATCCACCAATCAAGTCGATGTTCCCAACGGAACTCGCTAACTTCACTGTTGTTTCTAAGGCAGATCTACTGGAATCAACTCGACGCGTTATGTTGGTGGTTCAGCGCGATAACGCACTCAAATACAGCTTCGGCGAAACATCCATCGAACTTGAATCGATGGGAAATGAAACTGCTCAGGCATCAGAAAATATTGCTGCCGAGCTAACCGGCGATGACACAGTTTTGGCCTTGAAGCCTCAGTACTTAATCGATGGACTTGCCGGGGTACACACTGAATTCGTTAAGATCGGTTTCACACGCAATGCCGATAACCCGAATAAGCCAAGTCCGGTGTTGATCACGAGTCACGGTGGCAAAGACAAAGCTGACAACTACCGTTATCTCCTGCAGCCGAATCTTCTAGTGCTTCGCTAAGAGATGTTTGTAAAACATCTGTCACTGAGTAACTTTCGCAACTATGCAACAGCCGAAGTAGAGCTCACTTCAGGTGTAAACCTTTTAGTTGGGCCGAACGGCCAAGGTAAAACCAATTTCGTCGAGGCCATAGGCTACCTGGCGACGCTAAGAAGTCATCGCGTTGCTGGGTATCTTCCAATGATCATGAGCGCCGAACCAGAAATTAGCGGGGCGATAATTCGCGCCATGGTGTCGCACGAATCTCGCGATGCATTGGTTGAGTTGGAATTAAATCGTGACAGTCAAAATCGAGCTCGAATAAATAAATCACCGGTAAATCGAGTCCGCGATATTTTGGGTTATGTCAATACCGTGATTTTCGCTCCTGAGGATTTGGATATAGTCAAACGCGACCCGGCCAATCGTCGTGATTTCATTGACACTCTCTTGGTGCAGGTTACTCCGCGATTTGCTGGAGTATTTAGCGACTACGAGAGAGTTTTGAAGCAGCGCAATACTTTATTGCGCACGGCAAGACAAACCGGTGCAAAAGGAAATTCACTCAGCACACTCGAGGCGTGGGATGAAAGCTTAGTAAAGTTCGGTAGCGAAATAGTTGCTGCACGAGTTGCACTGGTTGAAAGAATTCGCCCACTGCTACACAGCGCCTACCAAGCTATTGCAATCGCAAACAACGAACCTCGAATCCTAGTGAAAAGCTCTTTGCTTGGATCGTTAATTCCTGATGGCGAAGAAGCAGATGATCTGGAATACATAGACACTGCAGACATAACCGAAATTGCCGAACTTTATCGATCCAAACTCCAACGAGTGCGGACCAAAGAGTTAGAACGTGGAATCACTTTGGTTGGCCCACACCGCGATGATTTAGTTTTGTTGCTTTCAAATTTGCCAGCCAAAGGATATGCCAGTCATGGCGAAAGCTGGTCTTATGCGCTCGCATTGCGTTTAGCATCTATCGAATTACTCAAAGCCGAAACTCGAAGCGGCGATCCGATTTTGATTTTGGACGATGTTTTTGCTGAGTTGGATTCTGGGCGCCGAACTCGACTGGCCGAGTTGGTGCTAAGCAATGAGCAAGTATTAATCACCGCAGCGGTTGCCGAAGATGTGCCTGCCGAACTCAAGGCTAAAGTTTTCAATGTGAAGGCTGGGGTGATTGAAGTTGGCTGAAGATTTCGCACAGGAGTTTTACTGGAAGATGCGTGAGGCGGTTACCGGCCGAGTATCCCGCGATGCGAAGAGAATCAAGGCCAGGGCAGCCAAGAATAATTCGCAACCCTTCGACAAGGGGCGTGATCCGGTGACGGCGGGTTCCTCGGTCGATGGAATTCTCAAGGATTTTCGATGGGAAGCTCGACTTGCCGAGGCGGAGCTATTCAATAATTGGTCCGAGCTGGTGGGTGAAGCCAATGGGCTTAATTCGCAGCCCGAAACTTTGGTGAGCGGGGTCCTAACCATTCGCTGTAAATCCACGGCCTGGGCAACTCAATTGCGACTAATGCAGGAGCAGATTTTGGCCAAGATCAACGAAGGTTATGGTGATTTAGGCATAACCGGTCTCAAATTCCTAGGACCGGATGCTCCCTCTTGGAAAAAGGGCCCACGCTCGGTGCCCGGCCGCGGACCCAGAGATACCTACGGATAAACCTTCGGTAAACACTCACACTGTGGATAACTTGTGGATAAATAGGGAAAACTTCAGCCAAAAGTTGAAAGTTATGCACAACCTTGATCCAGAACTTTAAGGTTTTAAAAGTTTTCTTTTGCACAGGCAAAAGACCAGTTAAATAAAGGGCTTCGGCTTTGAATCGGGTTGGTTTTCCACAGGCAATTCCACAAGTTTGGGGAAAAACTGCGGGCGTGTTCCACAGGTTATCCCCAGATTGGTGCACAACATAGTTTGTCTGTTGACTGTCGTTGGTCGATGCTAGACATACACTCGAAGCAAGTTCGGAGGTTTTTATGTCTTTGGCGTCTGTGCCGCCTATTGAGCCGGCTCGTATTGGCGAGGGTCGAGTTCTGCCGAACGACTTGCTTTCCGAACAAAGCACTCTGGGTGGAATGTTGCTCTCTCAAGAGGCCATTGCCGAGGTTTTTGAATTCGTCAAAGCCGAAGACTTTTACGCCCCAAAGCACGAAACCATCTTCAACGCGATCCTCTCGCTCTATAGCAAGGGTGAGCCAACCGACGTAATTACCGTCACCGACGAGCTCACCAAAAACGGTGAGCTGGTTCGTGCCGGAGGCGCGGATTACCTGCACCAGCTCACTTCAATTGTGCCAACCGCGGCTAATGCTCCGTTTTACGCTCAAATTGTTGCCGAAAAGGCCACACTTCGCCGACTTGTTGAGGTGGGTACTCGCATTGCCCAAATGGGTTACTCCAACGAGGGTGAAATTGAAGATCTAGTAAATCGCGCTCAAGAAGATGTTTACGGGGTAACTCGTGCGGGTGTTGGCGAAGACTACGTGCCGCTATTCGACTCAATTGAGGCCGCAGTTGAAGAAATGGAAAGAGCCCAGGGTCGTGGCGGCGACATGGTTGGCGTTCCCACCGGTTTCCGCGAATTAGACGAAATGACCCACGGTTTGCACGGTGGGCAGTTTGTGATCTTGGCCGCTCGTCCAGCGGTGGGTAAGTCAACCCTTGCTCTCGACCTAGCGCGAAACGCTGCTATCAAGCACAAGAAACCCGTCATCTTTTTCTCTCTTGAAATGGGTCGTGCCGAAATTGCCATGCGCCTGCTGTCGGCCGAATCACGCATTTATCTGCAGAGCATGCGTAAAGGTTCGCTAAGCGACAACGATTGGCAGAGATTGGCCGGCGTTCGCGGCGAGATCAACTCGGCGCCACTCTACATCGACGACAGCCCCAACCTCACCCTGGTTGAAATTCGTGCAAAGTGTCGTCGTCTAGCTCAGCGTGTTGGCTTAGAAATGATTGTTATCGATTACATCCAGCTAATGACCTCGGGTAAAAAAGTTGAATCACGCCAGCAAGAGGTTTCCGAATTTTCCCGAGCTCTAAAGTTGTTAGCCAAAGAATTAAACGTTCCGGTGGTTGCCATTTCACAGCTCAACCGTAACTCCGAAAAGTCAGACAACAAGGTTCCAGAAATTTCGCAACTTCGTGAATCTGGATCTCTAGAACAAGATGCCGACGTGGTTATCTTGCTTCACCGCGAAGCAATGTTTGATCGTGAACATCCACGTGCTGGTGAAGCAGATTTGATTCTCGCTAAGCAGCGTAATGGCCCTACCGGCACAATCGTGGTCAATTTCCTTGGGCAATTCAGTAAATTCGAAGATCCAAAGGCTTAGAGCATTTAGATTTATCTAGTGCGACGAATTAAATCACTACGAGCTTTAGCCAGCATTGCTGTTGGATTATTCGTTACGTTTTCTCAGTCGCATCACGCGGCAATCGGATTAATCGCACTCGCGCTATTCACCATTCTCTACGGAGTGCGCACTTTATTTGGATCACCAAAGTATTTTCCAATTGCATTGATTGCACTCATGACGGCGTTCATTGCCGCAACTAGTTTTCAAGAGAACTCGGATGCGATTTTTATTCTGCTGGTTTCGATTTGGGGAGTTGCCCAGGCATCGATTGACTTCCTAAACCGAGATGCAATTAGTGCAACGCTTGCGATTCTTTTGGCTACGTTATTCGCACTGGTGCCAATTGACATAGTTTCTGCGGTCGGGTTTTTCGGTGCCTATTTGATTGTTTCTGGCGTGCATTTGGGTATCGCCGCTTACTCGCCTAAGAAGTAGGCTTGGCACATGGCCAATAAAAAAACCTCGCTGCGTAACTACTTGACTCTTTCGCTAGTTGCGGCATTATTTGTTGGCATCCTTGTTTTAGCGTCGTCGCACTATCAAGAGATAACCCAGGCATTAATTTGGGCCGGCGTGACTTTCATTGTTGCTTTGGTAAGCATCGCAACGCTTGCCCTCACGGTTAAGGATCAAGAAGACGATCCAAACAAACCGAGACTTAGCTAATTCTCTTCGCTAATTCAGCTGCGATTCCCACATAGCTACTCGGACGCAAAGCCAGTAACCGTTCCTTTGCTTCGTCAGAAATGTCGAGTTCATTCACAAATGCAACGAGCTCGTCGTGACCAATTCGCTTTCCTCGGGTTAATTCTTTAAGCAGCTGGTACGGGTCTTGGATTGATGAGCGGCCCGCTGCAACTTCGGCGCGAATAACAGTTTGAATTGCCTCACCGAGTACTTCCCAGTTCTCTGCTAGATCGGCATCGAGTACCGCTGGAGAAAGCTCAATCTCTCCCAAGCCTCGGGTTGCGTTGTCAATTGCCAATAGTGAGTGGCCGAGGCCAACGCCAATATTTCTTTGCGATGACGAATCAGTTAGATCTCTTTGCATTCGAGAGGTAACCAAAGTGGCGGCCAACGAATCGAGAATTGCATTGGAGAGTTCAAGGTTTGACTCTGCATTTTCAAAACGAATTGGATTTATCTTGTGAGGCATCGTTGAAGAACCCGTGGCACCCGGTTGTGGAATTTGCTTGAAGTAATTCAGCGAAATGTATGTCCAAATGTCGGTGCAAAGATTATGCAAAATTCGGTTAAACAATGACACAGCAGAGTACAACTCTGCCTGCCAGTCATGAGATTCAATTTGCGTGGTAAGTGGGTTCCACTTAAGCCCAAGCGATGTGACAAACGCCTCAGACTCATTGGCCCAACTAACGTGTGGAGCTGCAACTACGTGTGCAGAGAACGTTCCGGTGGCACCCGAGAATTTTCCAAGATACTCGGTGTTGCGAATCCGAGTGAGTTGACGCTCAAGTCGGAAGACGAAAACGGCAAGCTCTTTACCCATGGTGGTTGGCGTGGCCGGTTGACCATGGGTGCGGCTCAACATCGACACCTCAGCGTATTTTGCCGAAAGCTCACGAATTTTTGCCACTAGTACTTCTGCTCGTGGCAGCCACACCTGCTGGATTGAATCCCGCACTGTGATGGCGTAAGAAAGGTTGTTGATATCTTCACTGGTGCAGGCAAAGTGGGTGAGCTCAGCAAGGTCGGCTCTGCCAACTTCAGCGAGTTTCTCACGAACAAAATATTCGACGGCCTTCACATCGTGTTTGGTTACCGCTTCGGTTTTTGCCAGGGTAGCCACGTCTTCGTCGGAGAAGTTAGTCACCACATTTCGCAGTCGATCAATTTCAGTGAGATCTAGCGGAGCGTTATTTTTGAGCAGGTTTCGATTTGCCAGGTGAATTAGCCATTCGATTTCAACGTAAATTCGAGCCTTGTTCAATCCAGCCTCGGAAAGAAACTCTCCAAGCCCTGCAACCGCTGGTTGATAACGGCCATCGAGCGGACTTAGGGGCTGGTTTGAAAGATTACTCACAGTCATATTCTGCCCTATCAATTCCACAGATTCCCTGCCGGCAATTTAAGGGCGAATTTCACCGGACATTATTCAGACATGAATTTTCTCGAAGAAATCGTCTTTCGCTCGGCCACTCATCTGCTTTTGGCAATTCCTAATCCACTGCTATGGAATGGACCAGCTGCTTCCGCCTGCGCCAAGGAGCTTGAACTTTTAGCCGAAGATCTCAGAGCAATAGCCGGTGGATTGAGTTCAATTGTTGAGTAATCGGGCAGAAATCGAGCGCATCAGAAACTCGCTGACACTTACGGCAGAGTTGCTAGCCGCTCAGCTCGTGTTAGACGTGGCACAGGGTTCGCCAATCAAGTTGGCTCACTTAGCCATTAGATTGCCGTCGGTTATTTCGCGGTTAAGACGGCTGATTGTGGCCTGCGAGACGATTTTGGATCGAATCGCCACCACCGAGAGCCGACTTCTGGCCGGAATGGTTTTAGATATTGGCATCACCTCAGGTCTTGTGTTGAACCCGCCAGTCCAGCTATCCACGGCCATCAGAATTGGCGAAGCAAGAGCGCCTGGGACTCTTGCGGCAATTTCTGAAAGATTGAAATTACTCGAGGGTACTTCGACTATCCGGATAGAAAGATATGCCAATTCGGCCATCGCTTACATACCCGGCACTAGCTCGGCAAGTTTTGGTTGGACCAATAATCCGATGGACATGAAGACCAATCTTCAGCAGCTGAGTGGCCGTCGCAGCAATGTTGAAATGGGTTTGGGGCAGGCGCTCGCGGCAGCTGGAGTAAAGCCAACTGACTCAGTGATGCTTGTCGGTCATTCCCAGGGTGGATTGGTGGCCATTTCGGCTGCTGAACATTCGAAGACTGGGAATTTCCCATTTTCCATAAGCAAAGTCATTACATTTGGTAGCCCAGTGGGGGCAAACATCGCAGAAAAACTTCCTAGTGTGCTTTCAGTGGAGAACAAGTTCGATTTTGTTCCCAAATTGGACGGTAAATCCAATCCGAATGCTCCAAATTGGCTCACTTTGCGCGGTGAGGTGGCTAAAGATCCGGTTGCCGCTCACGAAATGGAGAGTTACCTAACAATTTCGGGGGAAATTGATCAGACCGGCGAGGCCCAAGAATTTTCAGGCTTCGCGGCAGGCGAGGCTGAGGTCAGCCACTTCAAATTGAACCAGGGCCTAGATATGAGAGGCTAAGCCACTGCTTTGAACAGCTTGCGGCCGATAAATCCAATCACACTCATAATCAATGCCCCGAGAATTGCCCAGCCCATTGAAGTCACGGCCAGTCCCTCTCGGGTGAAACCATCGATGCTGAAGATTGGCGAGCCGATTAGTTGAGACAACCAAGCCACAAAAATCAGCAACGCGCCATTGATCACGAGGTTAATCAGACCGAAGGTAAGAATGTAAAGCGGCGTTGAAAGCACTTTGATAATTGGCCCAATTATGGCGTGCACCAAACCAAAAACCACCGCCACCAGCAGGTAAGACAGAACCGTCATCCAAAAATCATCTCGACCGTAGGGCGCCAATTTGATAGCCGGCACGATCAGGGTGACCAGCCAGAGTCCGATGGCATTAACCGCGGTGTTTAGCAAGAAGCGAACCATGTTCAGATTGTGCCACAAGCAAGTAGATTTGAGTCTGTGAGTCTCGATACATCGGAACCTATGGTTCAATTTCTCTCTCCGGAGGGCGATGTCCGTGTGCCTGCTCAGTGGGCTGAGTATGGAGAACATCTTAAGAATCTGACCGAGGCCGACTATCTAAAGTTCTATCGGGAAATGGCTCGATGCCGTCGATTCGATAACGAAGCAACTGCGCTGCAGCGCCAAGGACAGCTGGGGCTTTGGATTCCGGCAATTGGGCAAGAAGCTGCCCAAATCGGATCGGGTTTTGGCGTTGGTCCCAATGACCATATTTTTCCGAGTTACCGAGAACACGGCGTAGCCATCACTCACAACATCGATCTGATGTCGATTCTGAAAATGCTTCGCGGCGTCAACCACGGTGGTTGGAACCCAGATGAAACTAGGTTCCATCTATACGCAATTGTTTTGGGCACGCAAGTTCTGCACGCAACTGGCTACGCAATGGGTGTGAAGTTCGACGGAAAAGTTGGCACCGGAAATCTTGAAGAAGATCTCGCAGTGATTTCTTACTTCGGCGATGGTGCCACTGCCGAGGGTGATGTCAGCGAGTCTTTCTTGTTTGCCGCAATCAACCATGCACCAATTGTTTTCTTCTGTCAGAACAACCAGTACGCAATTTCTTCAAAAGTTACAAGTCAAACCAAAGTTCCGCTTTATAAGCGTGGCGCTGGTTTTGGAGTGCCGGGTATTCGTATCGACGGCAACGACGTACTTGCGTCTTACGCGGTAACCAAGAAGCACATGGACGACGCACGCGAAGGCGCTGGTCCTTACATGATTGAGGCACTTACTTACCGCATCGGTGCACACACCACCTCAGACGATCCAACCAAATATCGCGAAGACGAAGAGGTTGCATATTGGAAGGCACGCGATCCGCTTGATCGACTTGAAAAATTCCTTCGCAAAAATGGAATCAACCAAGACTTTTTTGATCAAGTTGCGCACGACGGCGAAGTGCTTAGCGAAGAAATTCGTAAGGCCACATTTGCTCTCGGTAACCCACCAATCGAAACCATGTTCCAGCATGTTTACTCTCAGCAGCACCCGCTAATCGACGAACAGATGGCTTGGTTAAAAAACTACGAAGAGTCTTTTGGCGGTGAGGGCTAGTGAGCAATTCAGTTGAACTACCAATCGCTAAAGCTATCAACGCCGGACTGCGCGAAGCCATGCGCAAAGATCCGAAGGTGCTTTTGTTCGGTGAGGACATTGCCGAATTAGGTGGAGTATTCCGCGTCACCGAGGGCCTACATGCCGAATTCGGTTCGAATCGAGTTCAGAACTCTCCAATTGCTGAGTCTGGAATCATCGGAACCTCTATTGGTTTAGCTATGCGCGGATACCGCCCGGTTGCCGAAATTCAATTCGACGGATTTATCTTTCCCGCTTTCAACCAGATTGTGACTCAGCTGGCAAAACTGCAAAACCGCAGCGAAGGCTATTTGCAGATGCCGGTAGTTATTCGTGTTCCGGTTGGTGGCGGCATCGGTGCAGTTGAGCACCATAGCGAAAGCCCTGAGGCTTACTTTGCTCACACCGCGGGCTTGCGCGTGGTCACACCGAGTAACCCGAATGATGCCTATTGGATGATTCAGCAGGCAATCGAATCTACCGACCCAGTTTTGTTCTTCGAACCAAAGCGTCGCTATTGGCAAAAAGGTCCGGTGAATTTAGATGGCGCTTCAAGTTCACTTCACCAGGCACGAGTAATCCGTCAGGGAACCGACGTCACTCTTGTTGCCTACGGACAGATGGTTACCGTTGCACTTCAGGCAGCAGAGTTCGCTCAAGAAGAAGGCCGCTCAATCGAAGTAATCGACATGCGATCAATTTCGCCTATTGACTTTGCCACCATTATTGAATCGGTTAAGAAAACCGGAAGACTTGTTGTGGCCCACGAAGACAGTACTTTTGTTTCTGTTTCATCCGAAATCGCAGCGCGAGTTACCGAGCTTGCGTTTTATCATCTCGAGGCACCGGTAATTCGCGTTGGTGGTTTCGATGTTCCGTATCCACCGGCAAAGCTTGAAGAATTATTCTTGCCCGACGCCGATCGCGTTCTTGACGCGGTTGATCGAGTGATGGCCTTCTAGGAGCAAACATGAGTCAAGTCGCGTACTTTAATTTGCCAGATGTTGGCGAAGGTCTTACCGAGGCCGAAATTGTTTCGTGGAAAGTCAACGTTGGAGATCGCGTTGCAGTTAACCAGGTAATTGTTGAAATCGAAACCGCCAAGTCACTAGTTGAACTACCCTGCCCATTTGAAGGCATCGTTACCGAACTTCTCGCCAAGGAAGGCGAAACAGTCGAGGTTGGAAAACCAATCATCGCAGCCACGGTTGCCGATGGAGCTGTCGGTGCTGTGGCAACCTCTTCAATTCCAGTCATTTCGCCTGAGGTTGCAGCCGCGGCGAACGAGGCTCTGGCCGACATTCGCAGCGAGGGTTCCGAAGAGAAGCAACCTAACCTGGTTGGCTACGGTGTGGCATCGGCCCACGGATCATCGCGTCGCGCAAAGCGCGCCATCAATCCGGTGCCGGTAGTTGCCCCCATGACCTCCGCAATCCCAGTAATTCCGGGTGCACCAGCCACGGGTCTTATTTCTGTCGTTGCTCCGGAAAACTCGGTCATTGCAAAACCTCCGGTGCGCAAACTAGCCAAGGATCTTGGAGTAGACCTCAACAATGTTGTGGCAACCGGCCTGGCTGGTGAAATCACTCGCGAAGACGTTCTCGGTGGTGCACAGCAGGCTAGTGTGTTCCGTAACCTCACCACACCAGAACCACCAACCGAACGCGAAGAGCGAATTCCGGTAAAGGGGGTGCGTAAGGCAATTGCCAGCGCGATGGTTCGCTCAGCTTTCACTGCGCCGCACGTGAGCATTTTCGTTGATGTCGACGCAACTCGCACCATGGAATACGTTAAACGACTCAAGGCGAGTACCGACTTCGCTGGCGTTAAAGTTACACCGTTGTTGATCATGGCCAAGGCTATGATTTGGGCCGTGCGCAGAAACCCAACTGTCAACTCAACTTGGACCGATGAAGAAATCATCGTGCACAATTTTGTTAACTTTGGAATTGCAGCAGCTACACCGCGCGGTTTGATTGTGCCAAACATAAAAGACGCCGACAAGATGTCTATGCTCGAATTGGCCAAAGCAATTGAGCAACTTGCTGCAACTGCTCGCGAGGGTAAAACCACACCGGCAGATATGGCAGACGGAACAATCACGATCACAAACATTGGAGTCTTTGGTGTTGACACCGGAACTCCAATTTTGAATCCTGGCGAAGTTGGCATCGTGGCACTTGGATCCATTCGACCAAAGCCTTGGGTGGTTAACAATGAAATCGTGATTCGCCAGGTCACAACAATTGGTGCAACATTCGATCACCGCGTAGTCGACGGCGACGTTGCATCTCGATTCGTCCAGGATGTTGCTTCGGTAATCGAAGAGCCAGCCCTGCTGCTCGACTAAAAAGGAAAGTAACTATGGCCCTAGGACACGAAGAAGACCTTTCAGTATGGGAAGAGGCTTGGTCGATTTTTATCGATCCGGCACACATCATGGCCGAACTAGGTTGGACCATCATTCAGGACGTCATACTGATCTGGTTGCTTTACGGCACCCTATGGAAAAAGGTAATTCTGCCTAGGCTCCACGCCAAGTTCGATAAAGAGCACAACATAACCCACCACGATCACGACCACTAAAAAACCCGAAAATTCGGGGAATATCGGGCTTGCTTAAGGCCTTTATATTCACCTAAACTTGTGAAGTTGCTTCTACGCAACCGAAATTTCGAAAACAAGCCTGTGAAACAAATCTTGTTCTAATGGCTTGCCCTCTAAAGGAGAACCAAATGGCTGCGTATTGCCAGGTGACAGAGACCGGACCTCAGTTCGGCCACCACGTC
>JACCDK010837944.1_pt1 | contig 27010 bp, 24 predicted proteins | sample 7445871 | NCBI WGS metagenome assembly JACCDK01 (sample SAMN15323436, study PRJNA562643) | freshwater metagenome | isolation source: river surface water | place: USA:Blue River Watershed | collected 2017-08-15 | reverse complement strand
TTACTGGCTCGTTCTTGTCGTTGTACTCTAAAGTCACCTGAGACTTTGCGTCAGGTCTTAAATATTTGATCGCCTTGTTCTCTCTTCTTAATGCAGCAAGCTCAATTAAGATCTTGTGCGCTAAGTCTAAAGCCAATGGCATATAATCTTCTGTTTCGTTGGTAGCATAACCAAACATCATACCTTGGTCTCCTGCTCCTTGCTCTTCTTTCTTCTTTCTATCAACCCCTTGGTTGATATCAGCTGATTGCTCGTGAATAGCAGATAAAATACCACAGCTATTCGCTTCAAACATGTATTCACTCTTAGTGTAACCAATCTTCTTAATTACACCTCTTGCAATTTCTTGTACATCTAAATATGCTTTAGACTTTACCTCACCAGCCAATACTACTTGACCTGTAGTTACTAAAGTCTCACATGCCACTTTTGATTGTGGATCGAAAGCTAAAAAGTTATCAATTAAAGCGTCAGAAATCTGATCAGCTACTTTGTCTGGATGTCCTTCAGATACACTCTCTGAGGTAAATAAATACGGCATATTGTATGATTTATCTTTATTAAAAAATTAATTATAAATAGGAAGCAATTGTTTTTGTCTTTTGCATACTTCAATTATATCAGAAGATACATTTAATTTTATTAATATCTTATTAATATGTTTCAATGCTTGTTTTTTATTAAAGATAGCTACTATGGTAATTATTATTAATTTTATATCTAGTGTTATGTTACAATTATTTACATAAATAATTCCTAATTTCGATTTCCATGGTCTGATTAAAATATTATAGTCCCCATCAGGGTCAGTACTATCTTTCAAGATTTCACCTTCATCTGAAAACACAATTGATGAAATATCTGTTATTCCCGGCCTAACATTCAATAACTGTTTTTCTAAAGTTGTATAGTCATTTATAACATGATCTATAATTTGTGGTCTTGGTCCTACAAAACTCATATCTCCTTTTAAAACATTGATAAATTGCGATAGTTCGTCTAATTTAAACTTTCTAATTAATTTGCCTATTGGTGTAATTCTATTGTCATTTCCGGAAGTTGAATTAACTCCGTTTTTATCCGCATTAACAATCATACTTCTAAATTTATACATTTTGAATTTTTTGAAATTCTTCCCCATTCTATAAGGCATATAAAAGGGATTTTCAAAATCATAAACCCAAATACAAAAAATTGTTAAAAATATAATTGGTGAAAAAAATAATAACCCAATTAAAGAAAAAATAATGTCTAAAAATCGTTTTATCATAAATCTAATTTAAAAGTGTTTTAATTTCTTTAACAACTGATTTTGTATCTATATTATTTATCTCTCTTAGGTAATTTTGAGAGCCAACAACAGTTGAAAATTTAGATTCCAAACCAATCATTTTAAATTTTTTGGGGTAGCAATTTCCATCTTGCATAATAACTTCAGAAACGGCACTTCCAAGTCCACCAATAATAGAATGTTCTTCTAGAGTTATTATGCCTCCTGTTTTTAATGAACTTTCAATAATGACTTGGCGATCAATAGGCTTGATAGTATGCATACTAACAACTTTTATTGAAATTCCTTCTTTTTCTAATTCTCTTTGTGCATTTATTGCAACACCAACAATTCCACCAGTTGCAATTATGGTAAAGTCAGTGCCATCTGTCAAAACTCTAGCCTTCCCGATTTCAAAATAGTTTTCTTTTTCTATGATTCTTTCAGATGTAGATTTATCAATTCGGATATAATTTACCCCACCTAATTCGATTACTTTTTTTGTAATCTCCTGTACTTCCCATAGATCACTTGGAACAAAAACTTTGAGATTAGGTATTGCCCTCATTATTGCAATGTCTTCAGTTGCATGATGGGAATAACCCAGCGGTCCATAACTAAATCCCCCTCCAACAGAAACAATATTAACATTTGCATCATGATAACATGCATCATTTCGAATTTGCTCCAAACAACGTAATGTATTAAAATTTCCGATTGAATAAGTAAAAACAATTTTACCCTCTATTCCTAATCCGGTCGCAATTCCAGTCATATTTTGTTCTGCTATTCCAGCATTGATATAATGATTCGGGAATTCTTTGGCAAAATTATTTAATACTCCAAAACCTAAATCTCCTGTAATCAAGAAAATATTTCTATTATTTCTTACTTCTTCTGTTAAAGTTTCTACAAAATGATCTCTCATAAATAATTTTTTTACCCCAAAACTGCAAATCCAATATATGGATCTCCTGGTATAGTTTCTATATTTAATTTTTTTATATTCATACTTTCTAATAAGGCTAGTGTTTCTCCTGGCCATTGAGAATTATCAAGTTCATCAAATGCTATTATTGAACCTTTATGCATTCTTGGTAGAAAATGTTCTAAAGCAACTTTTGTTGGTTCATATAAATCCAAATCAATAAACAACATGCTTACCAACAAGTGAGGGTTTTTACTAATAAATTCTGGAATCGTTTTGGTACAATCCCCTTTAATTAATTCAACTTTATTTATATGACCCAAAAATCTATCTCTATTAAAAGCCTCATTTAATTCTATTAATTCTTCATGTACATCGGTGTAAAAATGTCCGATTTGATGTTCATATTCGGAAGTCTTATCATTTTCATGTAAACTTGGGAATCCTTCATAAGTATCAAAACCATAAATTTTTCTAATTAAATTTTCTGGTTCCATAATAGCACTTAGTTTGGCCCATGTACTTAAACTAAACCCTCTAAATACTCCTAGTTCAATAATTGAACCTTTAACTGATAAAAGTCTTTTATATATCTCATAAAGAGTTAAGAACCTTTTCAAGTGTTGCCTTCTAACATATTTGGGGAAATTTTCTAATTTAATTTCAATAGAATCCGGATTTTTAGTAAAAATTTGTTCGATTGTTTTTCCAACTTTTAACTCTTCTTCTGTTCTAAATCTTTTCATATTTATTATTTTATTTTATTTAGTTCTGTTTTAGCTTTATCATATTCTTCCCCTTTTGCAGTTCTATAATGCCATAAAACTTGATTTTCAAAAAATGACACCCCCTTGCCTTTAATTGTATGGGCTATAATACAAGTAGGTTTATTTTCACTCATTAATGCTGAATTATATTTTTCAATAATTGATGTAACAGAATGTCCATCTGCTTCTAATACATTCCAACCAAATGCCTTCCATTTATCGACAAACGGTTCTAAACTTAATGTGTTTTCTACAAAATCTAAACTTTGTATTTTATTATAATCGATAATACTAATTAAATTATTTAATTTATGATGTGACGCAAACATTATTGCTTCCCAGTTTGATCCTTCATCGCACTCTCCATCACTTAATAATACAATAACTTTATTTTTTCTTTTATCTAATTTAGCAGATAGAGCCATTCCAACACCAACTGGTAACCCATGACCAAGTGAGCCAGTAGAAAACTCTACGCCTTTAATATTTTTATGTGATACATGTCCGCTTAATTTAGATCCATCTAAATAATGTGTTTTTAATTGATTTATATCTATAAAACCACATTCTGCTAGAGTTGCATATACACCCGCTCCAGCATGTCCTTTACTCAAGATAAATCTATCTCTACTTATGTCATTTGTGTTTTCCGGTTTGATATTCATTAAGTGACCATACAAACATGCTAATATTTCTGCGATTGAAAAAACTGATGCAATGTGAGAACTGCCGCCTTTACTTGTCATATCTAATGCATGATTTCTAATTTTATTTGCCAACAATTCTAAAGATTGAATTTTTTTAATGTCCATAATTAAAGTATTTTCGAATTATATCAATAATATAATTAACATCGTCATTAGTTAAAGATGTATTCATTGGAAGTAAAAAACATCTTCGCATTAAATCTTCAGTAAAAGGAAGTGAGTATTTAAGACCTAATCCCTCAAATTCATGTACAGCCTTTCCACCCCATTGTAAAATTGTACCAATTCCGTTTTGATTTAAAAAACTTCGTAACAATTCTCTTTCGGAAGCTTTTACAACTTCAACTTCGTAGTTTTGATATATCTCAAATTTATATTGATTTGAATTTGGCGGGGATGGCAAAATTAGCTCTTTGATATCTTTTAAACCTTCATTATAAATAGAAGCAATTTCCCTTCTTCTAACTATATCTAAATCATATTTACTTAATTTAAAATCTAAAATAGCTGCATGCATATTATCTAATCTTGAATTCATACCCCATGTTACAACTTCTCCAATTTTTGCTCTACCATGGTCACGAGTTAGGAATACTTTATTATATATATCTTCGTCATTTGTTACTAAAGCTCCACCGTCACCAAAACAACCAACAACTTTTGCAGGATAAAAACTGTAACCACTTGCCAAACCAAATGTTCCAGCTGATTTATTTTTATATTTGGCACCCAATGATTGTGCAGCATCCTCTATAAGGATTAAATTATATTTATTACAAACTCTTTGTAATTCATCCATATTACAAACTTGACCATTTAACTGAGTTGGTATTATTGCTTTTGTTTTCGATGTGATTGATGATTCGATTGAGGATATATCAATCAAATGATCAGTACCACATTCAACTGGGATTGGTTTAGCTCCTGTATGATATATAGCTGAAGCTGTAGCAACAAATGTGTGAGATGAAAAAATAACTTCATCTCCATTTCCAATATTTGCGGCCTTTAAAGCTAGGAAAAGTGCATCAGTACAATTTCCAACGCCTAATGCATAATTGGAATTAAGATATTTGGCTAAATTATCTTCAAAAGCTTTTACTTCATGTTGCATTATAAATGCCCCTCTTTTAGAAATATCCAAAATTATTCTTTCAATTTCTATCTGATATTGACCAAAAATATGACTGTAATTAAAAAATGGGATGTTTTTTATCATAAAATTTATTATTTTTTTGTTATTGTAATATAAAACTGTTTATAATTCGAAATTTCTTGTTCAATTATTTTACTATACTCTACAAGCGTGTATATAGGGGCCATTTGATTGGAAATTACTTCAGGTATAGGATTTAATTTCCCAAAAATAAGTCTTTTTAATAGCTTTTTACCATTCATTGTTTTCGGAATTAAATTTAATTTGATTGCAATTTTTTTAAGATAATATTTAATTATATTATTTTTATTTATTTTTTCATGAAATGAAAAATATGTTTTAACTTCTATGTCACTCTTATTTAAGAAAATATCAATAATTTCTTGATGGGTGTAATATTTAGTTGAAAATGGACTAGGATTGAAACTATGCCATTTAGGATTAACAGATGAAATTATCAGCGTTCCATTGGATTTAAGAACTCTTAGTGATTCATTTAAGAATTTATTGAAATCATCTAGATAATATAAAGCTTCGAAAAAGATAATAATATCTAATGATTGATTATTAAAAATTAAATTTTGCGCATCCATTTTACTTATCGAGACATTAGTAAAATTGATATTAATTTTGCTAGCAATGTTTACTAAGTCTTGATTAATATCACAACCATAAATTATATTTTTTCCTTCGGATAAATAATATAAAGCATTGCCACAACCACAAGCAATTTCAAGAATAACATCTTCATTTTTAATATAAGATTTAGCAAAATTATATCTTGTTATTATCATACTTAGCTGTTCCTCGGATGCTAATTGATAAGGTGTTTCTGTAACATTTAGAAAATTATTCATAATTAATTCCTTTTTATTAAAATATGATAGAATCCTTTAAAAAAACCTAACCCATAGAAAAAATGATATAAAAAATTTAGAAATGGTAGAATTAATAAATAAATAGGTTTGTATCTAACTCTTTCATCTAAAAAATTAAAAATTATTGATAAGCTATAATATAAAATAAGGAAATATAAAAAAATGTTGGAATTAGTTAAACAAGAGAAAGTAAAAAGAAATAAACAGAAAATTGTGAAGAAAAATGGAATAAAATGTTTCAATTTGAAGTTCATTTTTTTTACAAAAAGAAATGGCTTTACAATCCATTCACCATTTCTTAAAGCATGATGGACTAAAGCATTGATTTCAGATCTTGAAATATATGTATTAGATAAATTTCGTAATAATACTAATTTTTTATTGCTTTCTTTCATTCTTTGATGAAAATCTTGATCTTCACTTGCAATTAAATTTTCATTATAAAATCCAATTTCATTATATACTGATTTTCTATAACAACCATATGGAACTGTATCAGTTTGAATTGCAGATTGATTTTTACTCTTTACTCTAAATTTTGATGGTCCAACACCAAAGTTATTTGACATTAATATAGAAATTGCATTGCCAATATAGTTATTTTTTGTTGGCAAATTGTCTAAAACGGCGCCAACTGCATCAACATCAGAATTATTATTCAAGTAATAAATACATTCATTAATATAATTTGAATTCATTATTGCATGTGTATCAAATCTAATTACATAATCACCTTTAGCTGATTTAATTCCGATATTTAAAGCATGTTGTTGAGTTCTAAGTTCATTATTTAATAAAATGAAATAGTCGAATAAATTTATATATTTATTGATTAATTCTCTAGTGCCATCATTACTACCACCGTCAACAATTAATACTTCTAATTTATTTTTGTCATAATTGGAATCAATAATTGAATCTAAACAACGATTGATTAGATTTATTTCATTATAACATGGTATAACAATTGTAGTTTGAATAACTTTAGTCATGTGAATAATTGTATAAATAAAATATTTGAGCTGATAAAATTATAAAGCTTATTGATGCGTAAAATATCAAAATATAGAAATAAACATTAAAATATAAAGATAAAGAAACAATAAAATACATTGTACCAGTATCTATAAATTCATATAAAAATTTAATAATTTTTGTTACAATATATTTAAATCCTGTGAATTTAATATTATTACCTGAAATTGTACTTTGTTTTTCCTTAAAAAATAATGAAATTAAAATGCCACTTATTGAATATAATAAAATAATACTTGAAAATAGAAAATATAAAAAATCAATATCTGAATTACTAACTATTATATCAATATTTTTTTTGAAATAAATAAAATATAATAATATAAAAAAAAGAATTGTAGAGGCTCTATCAATTAATAAATCTAAATAACCGCCAAATCTTGAAGTTGCATTTGTTATCCTCGCTACAACACCATCTGAACAATCAAAGGCATAACTTAATTGTGTAAAAATAAGGAAGAAAAATAAATTATAAGAATAATATAAAAAAATAAAAGATGTTAAAAACAATAAAAATGATAGAATTGTAATAAAATTTGGTTTTATATTTAAACGTAAAAAAATATAAGCTAAAATTTTTGCTATATTCTTTGATATTATTCTATGAAAAAATGTTGAAGGTGGTCTTTCATATTTTTTATACAAAACATAATAATTACTAAATGATATTTTCATTTTGATAAATTTTTTGTGTACTTAATAATAAAATTGGCCAAATTATTAAAGAAATTGTTACAGCAGTAAACAAAGGTGTAAAGATCATATTAGCAAATGAGGCTAAGATTAAAGATTTTAAATATTTATTTATTAAATTATTCTGTGTTTTATTAATAAATATGTAGAAATAAAATATAAGAAATATAAATATCCCAAAAACACCAAGTTCAAATAAAATTTTTAAAAGATAACTCTCGGTGCTAATCCAACCAGGTGGAGGAGACCCTTTATAAAATGTTTCAAGAACTCTATCACTAAATGCTAAACCTTTTCCAAAAAATGTTATATTATTTAATGTTTCTAAATAAAAAGGTAAATGAGATAATATATTAATATCAAAAGTACTAAAATTCGCAAATTCATTATCTATAGTATTAAAAGTAAATATTATTACTATTATTAGTATAGGTAAAAATTTTATAATATTTTTTAAATTGAATATATTATAAAATGAAAAAATAAAGATTAAGAAACATCCAATAAAAGCAGAACTTCCTGATAATACACCTGCAACAAAATGTAGCAAGAAAATTAAATAATTATATTTTATATTTTTTTTTACAAATAAAGTTGAAATACTAAGAAAAGAAAAAAAACCTAAAATCTGAGGGCTTCCTATTAACGATGTTGATCTTTTAGACACATTGTTAATAGACATTAGTGTATCGTCACTGTATTGTGAATGTATATTAAATCCAAATAAACTTGTATCAAAATAAAATTGATAAATTGCCAAAAAACTATTAAAAATTGATATTAAAAAAATTACATTGATCATATAATGAAATAAAATTATTTTATCATTATTGTTTAGTGTAGAGAAAATAATTAACCAAAAGATTATTGGAAAAAATGTTGAATATGAACCTATAAGTATAGTAATAAAAGTAGTGTTTTTATAAAAATTATTTAATAATATATAAAAAAACAAAATAATTGTTATAATTGACAATAATTTGATAGATATTTTATTGAGCTTTGATTGAAGAAAAATTGCAAAATAAAATATAAAGAAAATTAAACAAAAAATAAATAATAAATAATCACCAAATATAGCTTTAAAAAAACTTATAAAAACTGTATATATAGACAAGAAAAGAAAAATTAATTTCGAATAGAATAAATTACGCATTTTTATAATTAAAATTATTAAATGCACTTTTGATAAATACACATGTTACAATGATTGATATTATTAAAAGGTATAATTTAATAATAAATGAGACAGAAATAAATATCAATAAAAGAATAGAACCAATTAAGAAAATATATAATATTTTTTGGTTTTCATTCTTAATATAATTTAAATAAAAGATTTGAGTTGACAAACTTAAATAAAATAAATAAATTAAACTAGTAGGATTTTCGTTTAATGAAAAGAACAGATTATATGTAATAACAAAAAACGCTGGAATGAAATATGAAAAAGTAACATATCTATTATAATAATTATTTTTCAAAATAATCATATTATAAATATTTATAACAAACAAAGAAAATCTAATCAAGATATAGTTTACAGAAATAATATATATTAAATCAATATTTTTATTTGTAACGAAATAATTTAAAAATACTTTACAATTTAGAATGAATAACATAGAAAAAATCAGGTACAAAAATAAAAGTAAATAAAACAGATTCCTATTTATAGCAGTTTCTTTTTGAAAATATTTGTATTTATATATTCTTATAAAATGATCAAACGGGAATGTAATTGCATACGTAACTAAAATTGAAAATACATAATGTGAAAATATTTGAATATCAAAATTTTTTTTGATTAGGACTTTATCATATCCAACTACTATCCAGGAAATTGCATTTATAATAATTTGAAAAAAAATTGCCTTGTATTTATTTTTATCAAAAACATAGTTTACGCCATTAAAATTATAAATTAATAAAAAAGTAACAATTAGGAAATAAGACAATAACATAGAATTTAATCTAGCTTCTGAATTAAATTTATCATAACTGAAAAATAATATTATTGCAGTTGTTTCAATAATAAAATAAAGACAATTCATTATAAATATTGTAATTGGTTTTTCTAATTTTAAAAAAAACACATAATAAAATTGAAATATTGCAGAAAAATTAACAATTATGAATATCTTGAATAAAATAATATTTTTTAGATTTGTAAAATATGGATTGATTAAATAAAAACAAACAAATAAACATACAGTTAAACAAATATTATCTATAATATTTATATATAAAATATTTTTATTTTCGATATTATTCCTTGATAACTCTCTCTGAAAAACAATTTTTGTAGAATTTATTAATAAGGATTCAAATAATAAAATGATTAGCAAGAAATATTCTGATTCACCAAATGTAGTATCACTTAATTTTATAAAAAGTATTGATATAATTATATATCTTAGGATTTTATAAAGCGACTCTCCAACAAGTGTTTTAAAAAATAGAGTATTTTTAAAATTCTTAATTCTTTTCATTATTCATTTTGGGAATAAAGTAATCAATTATTGATCCTTTCGGAACAAAATTGAAAATATTATTAAAATATTTCATAAAATAATAATTTAATATAATTTTAAGAAATCTTAAATTAAAGAAAAGAGAGATTTTTTTAAAAAAGTCTCCTTTTGAATAGTTTTTAGAGCTATTAGTCACTTTAGAAATTAAATTAGACGTTTCTTCTATAGCATCCATTTCTGAAATATAAAAATTAAGTTTATTATTAATAATATTTAACTCTGATTTAGTATATTCAAGTTCAACTAATTCATTGTTTTCATTAATTTCACCATTCGAAAAATTTTGCCACCAAAGAAAATCAAATTTTTTATTCCTGTTAAATAGAAAAATTTTTTTATTTAACCTCCTGGCGTCAACAATTAAAGTGCTGTAATTAGTAATTAAAATATCACATTTATTTAGCCAATATAAAGCATCATAAGATTTAGTTATAATAATTTTATCTTTAAAATTATAACCTTTGAACAAATTCAAATAAACATCTATAGGAACACTTGGATGTGGTCTAATAATAACATCATTTTCATCTAAATTTAGTTTATTTATTAATTTAGCAATTTTATTAACCGTTTCAATATCATGCTTAACAAAATCTTCAAATAATTTTGGATTATCAGATAAATTTTTCATTTCAATGTATTGTCTTTTATTTAAAAAAGCCAAACCATCAGTTAAAGCAATAAAAATTACACATTTTTTATTTGCTATTTTATTATTTAAAATAGCTTTTTTTTGAATAATTTGATCATATGGCCTACCTGTTATATAAATATTTTTTTCATTTACACCATATTTAATTAATTGTTGTTTAAAATAATGACCCCAAGCTATATGTATTTGAAAATTTTTGGAAAAAGTAGTTCTTGGCATTTTATAATTTAAATTAAATGGTGCTAAAAATTGCTCAAAATTTAAATTAATAAAATTGATATTTTTATTATGTACTTTAAAAAATAAATTTGAAACTGAACCTAAACCAAATCCAACAAATGGTGTAACTATTGTTTTAATTTTATAATGAAGCAAAACTAAATGTAGATGAAATATTAAAGATACTATTAAAACTTTGTGATTTGAATCAAGCTTTTCTTTAAGAGATAAGGCAACTTCCATTTCTCTGTCAACATGCTCTATAAATAAAACAATATCATATTCATATTTTTTACTATTAGACATTATATATTAGCTATTTTAATACTTAATTCTGAAGAAGAAATATCTGGAGTTCTTGGAAAATAAATTATTTTTACATTCACATTTTTAAATTGTTTATCATACTTTTCCCATTTTTCTGTCTTAAACCAATCATCACCAACAAACATTATATCAAATTTTATCTTTTCCCATGTATTAAATTTGTCATGATTCTCTTGTGGAATAACAATATCAACACATTTTAAAGAATTAATAATTCTTGATCTATCATTATATTTTATTATTGGTGCTTTATTTTTATATTCAATACAATATTCGTCAGTCGTAACACCTACAATTAGCTTATCGCACATTGATTTAGATTTTTCTAGCAAATTTAAATGTCCAGCATGAAATAAATCAAATACTCCGGAAGTATAGCCAATAATCATATAGTTTAATTTTTTAAAATTGATTTATACTTGTTTGCAAAATCAAAGCCAACTAGTAAAAGTAGTATAATAAAAACTGAAAATAAGGAACCTAATATTGAATTTTTGAATTCTAAATGTTTTTCTTTTTTTAAGGGAAATATTGGAGAATCTATCAATTGAATAAGTGGTGTTTCTTTTCTCAGATTAATATTAGCTAGTTCTAATTGTACAACTAAATTTGTTAATATTGCGGTATTTGCCTGCACCTCTACTTGCTTTTTTTTACTGTTTGATCCATTTACATTAAAAGCGGGATTTAAATTATATACATTATCCGCTTCTTTAGCAACACCAACTATTGCACTATTCAGTTGATTTTTAATACTATCAACTTGTTTTTTTAAAATTTCAACATTTAACTTTGATTTTTTAATTTTTGTTTGAATATAAAAATCAGATGTCTCTTTCGCAAGATTTTCACAAAATGTTTTAGTAAAAAATTCATCAAAAGAATTTACTTCAATTGTTAAAATTGATATTTTTTTGTCTTTTTGTTGAACATTTAATATACTTTCATCTTTTAATTCTAGATATAATACATTCATTAATGAGTCATCTTTAAAACTAAATTGTTCTCTATTTAAGTCTACTGGAAAATATATATTCAATTTTTCAGTTGTAAACTTGAACTTATTTTGCTGGCTCTTTTTAAATATATAATAATCTGCTAGTGTGATTTTTTTTTTCTCAAAAACTACTTGTTTCAGTAAAGCTTTTTCGATAATTTTTCTGCTTTTCATTAATACAGTTAAATTATTTGCTGCAAAAGCTCCACCACTTGAGGTATTTCCTAAGTCAATTCCAAAGCTACTAGCAAGACCAATTGCACCAGAAAGACCGCCACTAGCAGATGATGTTTTATCATCTTCCATCGCAAAGGTTAAACTAGCGGTGTATTTTGACTTGTCAGAAATTAGGTATCCTAATAGTAATCCAAAGAAGAAAAAGATTATTATTATTTTTTTTTTGTTTTTAAAAAAAATAACCCATTTTTTTATAATTTTTAATATATCAATTACGGATATATTGTTTTCATTTGTTTGCATATTTTAAATGAAATTATTTTTGTAATAAACTAATTGTTGCAAGTGCAGAAATTACTTGCGCCATGACAGTAGTAAATTGAATTATTGTTGTAATTGGTTTATCCTTTTTTGCATCAGTTTCTGGCAAGACAATTTCAGACCCTGGTTTTATTGCAGGATTAATTCTAAATAGTCCAAAATGTTTTGTTCTATTTGATTTTCCGTTTGCATATATCACATAAGCTCTTCCTCTTTTTGCATATTCAGATATTCCGCCAGCTGCGCTTATACAATCATTAATAGTTAATCCATCTCTAAAAACAATATTTGTTGGACGTAATACACCCCCGCTTATTTTAACTCTATTATCAACTTTTGGAATAACAATTTCATCTTCATCACGCAATACCAAATCTAGTTCCGATCCAGGATTTTTCATTATATAATTTATATCAATTGCAATTTGATAATAATCATCATCTAATTCTTTAAATAATAAATTAAGAGTATCTTTTAATGTAACATTTTTATTTGGCTGGATGGAATTATTTTCAGAAAAATTGAAATTGGTAGAGTTTAAAGTTTGGTTATTGACACCCAATGACTGCCTTTCTGATTCCAATTTCGCTTTAAATTTCCTTGTATAAGCTAATTCTATTGATGTTTTATTTTCATCTGATTTAAGTGAATCTATATTAAATCTTTTTCTTCTAATATAAGAACCTTCGCCATAAGCCTCTCCAATCAAACCACCAGACCTTGTGATTATATCACTTACTCTTTCAACTCTGGATTTTAAGGTATATTTACCTGAATTCTGAACCTGTCCAGTAATTGATATAATTTCAGGCATTGTAAAACCCGTCTTTTTTGTTATTGTAATAACATCCAATGGTTGTAGTTTCATGTTACTTTGTTCAGAATTAAAACTTAGATCCCCATTAATTTCAATTTTTATAATTTGAGTCACCTGATTATTTTCAACTTTATCACCATAATTAATAAGTCTAGCAATCTCAATATTTTTATTAGCTGTTTGGGTAAATCCACCTGCCATCAAAATCAAATCCTTAATTGTTAGGTTTTCAATATAGTAATATTTTCCAGGTTTTCTAACTTCCCCATATATATCAATAGTTAAAGAATCTCGTAATTCAATTAGAGAGGATATATGTAATTCATCATCTTTTTTTAATAATAGATTTTCATTTGTATCATTATTTAAGGCATTTCTTAAATTAATGCTTATCATTTCATTTAAAAAATTTGGTTTTTTTCGAATTAATTCAGCCCTATCAACAAAGGCGTCATCTTTTAAACCACCGGCTCGTTTTATTAATTCGGAAATTCTTAACCCCCCCGTTAATTCATATTGATCTGGCCTATTAACTGCACCAGTTAGAATAACTCGATTTTTAAACTTATTAATTATTTTTGAAACAGTTATTAGATCGCCACCTTGAGGAAAATATTTTGAAAACTCGTTTTTATTTATGTCTTTTATTGATTTTTCAATTTCATTTTTTTGTACCACTTTAATAAATTCTCTGTATGAATCATCGGTAAATCCTCCTGCAAATTGAAGTATTTTGATGAAATTTTCATTTTCTTTAATTTCAAAAATACCTGGTCTTTTAACCTCACCTGTTAAATATATCCTATTGCCATAAGGAAGTATTTTAACTACATCATTGTCTTTTAAATTTATGTTTTGCGACTGATCGCCATATTCCAAGAACTTATATAAATCACAAACTGCTATAATTTTATTTTTTCTGATAACCTGGACCTCTCTATAAGAACCTATTGGTCCAGGGCCACCAGCTTCATTTAAAACACTTATAACATTTGAAAAAGATGAAACATTATAAATGCCACTTTTAATCGCGCCAATTACATTAACATGAATTGTTCGCAATTCACTTAGAGACAAGTCGAAATTCGATTTTCCATTTTTTATACTTGGGTAAGCTGTATTAATCAAGTTTTGTTTAATTCTTGATTTTGCCGCCTCAAGAGTCATCCCACTTAATTTAATTTCGCCAACATTTTCTATATAAATATTACCTTCTTTATTAATAATTAAATCTGCGCTATACTCTTGAACACCATAAATGACCAATTTAAGATTATCATTTGGACCTAACTCGTAGTTAATTGGTGTTGCTAATTGAGTATTAATTTTTGCTAGATTTGAAGTGAAAATTTCAGAACCATAAATTTTTTTATTAATGGTATAATTATAAGTTTCGTTTGATTCAGTAGTATCTTCAATATTACTGTTATTTAATTTATTTAAATTTGATTTATAATTATTTATACTTTTGGGTTTAGCTCTTACAATTGGGTCATTTATTTTTTCTTTTAGTTTCAAAAATTCATCACGAGGCATACCTTTTGCAATGGCTTGAGACTCAATATCTTCAATTGAAAGCCCCCTTTTTTGTAATTCTTGTTTTATCTGACTCACTTGTGCGTCAGAAACCAATTCAGCTTTGAAGGTTGTTAAATCTTTACTATTTAATAAATTTTGTGAGTATAAATTAAAATTCAGTAAAACAATAGCTAGAAATAAAAGTAATACTTTGGTTTTCATTTTATGGATTTTTGTTTTCAGATTTCGAAATTAATATTATGTATATCTTTTTGTGCCCTTTCAAATTCACTATGACTTCCAATATCAAGCCAATAATCAGAGAACGAATATGTTATAATTTTATATTTTTTGTCAATTAATTTTTCTATAAAGTCAGTGGCATTATAAAAAATATCTTTTGGAATTTGTTCAATTAATTCTTTTTTAATTAAATATATGCCTCCATTTGTATCAAAAGTTATTGTTGGCTTTTCTTTAAGTGCAGTCACGATATGTTTATCTTTGTCAAAAATTGCATAAGGAAGAGTGATTTCATAAGGAACTGATAATATTGAAACATCTGCTTCCTGTTTTAAAAAATCAAGAAAAAAGGACTCAAAATTAACATTTGTAAGTAAATCTGAATTACACAATAAGATATATTTATTTTCAAAATTTTTTATTTTAGTAATTGAACCAATAGTTCCAAGTGGCATATTTTCATTAATAAATTTTATACTAAAAATATGATTGGAATTATCAAAGTGTTGAATGATTTGATCTTTTAAATAATTTACAGAAATCCAGAAATTTTTGACGCCAAATTTTGATAATCTATTTATGTTGTAATCTATGATCGCCTTATCTCCAACTTTTAAGAGCGGTTTTGGTACATTCTTAGTTAAAGGCAAAAGCCTTTGACCTCTACCTCCAGCCATTACCACAACATCAATCGGCAATATAGTGTGATATTCCTTAAAATCAAGAAAATCAATTATTTTATAGTTTTTATCAACTATCGGAATTATTTTAAATCCTGATTTTCTTAACTCTTGTATTTTAAAAGGATCTAAGTCTTCTTGTTTAATACATTTGGGCGCTTTATTAGAAATGAAGTTTACATTTTGATCAATCTTATAACCTTCTATTAACCCTCTTCTAATGTCTCCATCAGTTAATGAACCAACCAAGGCACCTGAATCATTAACAATAAATAATAACTTTTCAATTGATAAATTATTCAATGATAAAAGAGCGTCGCAAATTAAAGCATTACTGCTTATTAAATATTTTTTATTCATTTTAATTTATGATTACCAACAAGTAAAACCTCCATCTACAATTATATTTTGACCTGTACAATATTTTGAAGAATCACTCAATAAATAAATTAATGCACCAGTAATTTCATGATCATTTGCCATTCTGCCAATTGGAGTTTTTTTTCCATAAGCATCTGAAAATTTGACATTATGATTATTAAAAACCCCTCCAGGTGTAACACAATTAACTCTAATATTGTCTTTACCCCACAAAGTAGCCAACCATTTAGTTAGCCCAATTATTCCAGCTTTTGATGCTGAGTAAGCTGGAAAAGTATTAAATGTTTGACCTTCGTATATTTTATGATCTGGTCCAACTACCCCATAAATACTTGAAATATTAATCAAACTGCCGCCATTGCCCATTTTAAAATGTTTACCAATTTCTCGAGCAAAAAGAAATGCACCTGTTAAATTTATATCAATAGCCTTTTGCCATAAACTTAAAGGATATTCTTCAAATGTATAAACCTTTTTGTCACTAATTGACAAAAATTCACTAGTAATTGCAGCATTATATATTGCTCCGTCAAAACCGTTATAAAAGCTGGCACAACTATTTAAACCTTCAGTTATTGAATTTTCGTTTGTAACATCAATTTCTATACCTTTAACTCCTAGCTGTTTTGCATCTTTAAGTACAGTACTTCCAGGCCTATCAGCCATAATCAATTTTGCTCCGTTTTCAATCAGGATTTTAGCATGCATTTTGCCTAAAACGCCACATGATCCTAATAAAATAACTCTTTTATCTTTAATTCCAATATCTATAGTCATGGCATATTTTTAATTTTCATTAAATGCTCAATTAAAAGAAAATCGAACTCGGAATCAATATCAAGACTTTTTTCACTGCCAATATCAAATCCTTCGGTATGGCCATCTAGTAAATAATTAGCTTTTTTGATATATTCTGGATCTAGAACATAAATACTAGCAACATGCTCGTAAACATTTGGCGCATCTTGTCTTCGTATTACTGTATTTTCTAGTTTTTTACAAATTTTTAATGCTCCGTTTTTGTCTAATTCTAATAAATTGAAATATGGATTTTTTCTTGCCTCACAAATTGTAAAGACACCATCAACACCAATACTTCTTCTTTCTTTGAACTTTTTTATACATGATGAAATATCACTTACATCTCTAAGTGGGCTTGTACAATCTAGGTCAACATAAATTTCATATTTTTCTTCATAATACTTCTCACAACTTTCTAAAGCATGCTTAAAAACTGCAAATTTCCCTGCTTCAGAATTTGACAAACATTCTGGTCTTATGAAAGGTGTTTCGGCACCAGCTTCTCTTGCAATTTTTGCAATTTCATAAGAATCCGTTGATACCACTACCTTATCTATTTCTTTTGTAGCAAGTGCTTGTTCAATTGACCATACAATTAATGGCTTGCCGTTGATTAATCTTATATTTTTACCTGGCACCCCCTTGCTTCCACCGCGTGCAGATATTACACAAATTGTTTTCATATATATACTTTTTTCTCAATCAAATTAGATTCACGAGCACACAATACAACCCTTAATGCGGCTAACCCGTCATTTAATGAGCAAGCTGGAGTTATTTCAACATTATCAATTCTATTTAAAAAATGTTTCATGTGATCCATAAACATACTGTTTCTATTGTACTCTTTATTTAATTGGTGAATTACTTCTTTTTTATTTGGAGAATTTTTTATTAGACTACCACTTGAATATGACCATGAAAAAACAGAGTCATCGGCAATTATTTCAAGTTCGCATCTATAAATTGGACTGCACATATCTAGTTGAATATGACCAGTTAAGCCATTGACATGTGTGACAAGGAGATTGGTTATATCGTCGGCAGATATTAACAATTTGCTTCTTTTTGTTAATACAGCGTTAATAGATAATATAGGGCCAAAAAGCCATATTGCTAAGTCAATTTGATGAATTAAATCAAAAAGTGCACCACCGCCTCTTTTTTCATCTGAACTATATCCTTTCTTATAATCAACACCTATTCTCCATGTATCTAATCTTTGTCCCATAGCGAATCTATAAGTTAATATATCTTCCTCTTTCTTTTTTTGAATTATTTTACTTAATTCTATTAGATTTGGGTGTTTTCTAAATTGACAGCCAATTTCAATTATTTTATTTTTAGATAATTCTATTAATTTATCTATTGACTCCCAATTATTTGAAATTGGTTTTTCTATAAATAGGGCCTTGCCAGCCTTTAAGACTTTAATTGCAATTTTAACATGCTGATCAGTAGCTGTTGCTACAATGACAGCATCTGAATTTTCAATGGCAAGATTTATATCTTCAAATGTTTCAATATTATATTCGTCTGACAAATTTTTTAATAATTCAATTTGAGTACGCCAAACTGAAACTTGAACATCTAATTTCAATAAATTTTCTATGTGTCTTTTACCAATAGAACCAGCTCCACAAACTAATACTTTTTTTCTCATTTTATTAACGAAACCAGCCGTTTACATTCTCACCAATCAAGCTCATTCCCTTCCTAAGGATATTTTTTGGACTAAGGTCAACTTTGGCTAAACTATCTGCAATTAATTGTCCAGCATTTCCGCCACCATATGGATTAATAGTGTTTTTGCAAATGTGTCTAAAATTATCATCATAAAGACATTTTTTAATTGCTTCATATATTTCTTTTTGTTGATAATCTGCATCTATAACATTAGTACCCCTTAATCGACCTTGTTGTCTAGTTCCAATGTTTACTGTTGGACACCCAAATACTGGCGTTTCTTTAATTCCAGAAGAAGAATTACCAACACAAGCAATTCGCAAATTAGAGTTTCTCGCAAGCGCCAAAATTCCATGATATAAATATCGCCCCAATGATGTATGTAATTGAATATTCTCATTATTAAGTTCAGAGGTTTTATTAAGAACTTTAGCAATTGATTGACCTCCAGCATCATTATTAGGATATGTTAATATAATTTGGACACCTTCATTTGCTAATTGAATTAATGCATCTAATGAATGGGTTAATTGATATTCTCCATCTTCAAATTCAGTTGTAACTGAATGTTGAGTAAATAAAACAATTGGTTTATTTAAATTTATATTCAGTTTCTTAATTATATTTTCCGGTGTTTCATAAGAGCCATCCTGAATCAAATCTATTGCCGGGAAACCAACAGTTTTTACCCTCCATGGGTCTTCTCCCATGGCTAAAATTCTATTAGTAGCTTGCTCATTTGTAGTAAAGTGTAGGTGAGCAAGTTTAGACATTGCATGTCTAACTGAATCATCTAATGCGCCTCCTTCAGTAATATCACCTCCTTCAACATGAGCTGTTGGTATATTCATTTGAGTACTAGTAATAACAGCAGCTAATCCTTCAAATCGGTCAGCATATACTAAGAAAACATCAGGATTCAATTTATCTAACACTGGAGTTAAATTATAAATGCCTGAAGCAATTGCTAATGAAGTTGATGTTCTTGTATCTCCAGTCATATCAATTTGAACTTCTGCATAAATTTCAAATCCATCTTTTTTTATTTCACTTATAGTTGAGCCGTAATTATCATCCAAATGTGCTCCAGAAACAATTAATTTATATTCTAAATCTGGGTGATTTTTCACTGCTTGTAGTATAGGAAATTGTAAACCATATTCTGCCCTGTTTCCAGAAAAAATTGCAATTACTCTTTTTTTAGTCATAATTTATTTCATTTTTTAATAATTTGAAAAGACCTTGTTTCAAACTCACTTGCGGAGACCAATTTAATTCTTTTTTTGTTTTATCAATGTTTAAAACTAAAAAAGAATTCCCATTTTCTTTCCTAATTGAAAAAACAGGAATGTCATACTCTTTATAAAATTTTAAAACAATATTAGTTAATTCTTCTATAACTGTACCAACTCCTGATCCTATATTAAAGATTCCTAACGGCTTTAATTTAATAGCTTGAATTATTGCATTCACCGCATCATCAATATATAAAAAATCTCTTGTCGGATACTTGTCTTTAATAATTATTTTTTCTGAATTTAGGCATTGAAATATAATCTCAGAAATTACATTTTCAGTTGACATATTTGGACCATAAATATTTGAAAACCTCAGACAAGTCCCACCCTTATTTAAAATAAGTGACTCGGATTTTAATTTAACTTTTGTATAATCGTTGTAACCAAATACTACTTCATCGGGACTTCTGGGGCTTTCTATTTTATCGCCATATACTGTTGCGCTAGAAATATAAATTATGTGACTCCAGTTTTTTGATAAAAGTCTTTGAAGTAATTCAATTTCTTCACAACCATTTGATACATTATTTAAATTATTGGGTTGTGCGAGGTGAATTAATATAGAATTCTTAACGTCTGAATAATCACTATATTCTGATATTTGAGTTAAACCATCTATTTTTTTTCTTGTCAATCCTATATATTCAATATTTTCATTTTTTAATCTTGAAATTAACGCTGATCCAATAAATCCAGAAGCTCCAGTTATTATTATTTTATCCAACTTGCGCTTTTTTAATCCTACTACCACTAGAAATATCATCTAAAGCAATTTTCCCAATTAGACAATCATAGTCTTTTGCTGTAAAATCTCCACCACCTGGTCTTTTAAGCCAAATATTATCTTCTGTTAATATTTCACCTTTTTTTATATTTGCTATAGCCACTACAGATGCAAATGCAAATGCAATTGTCGATTCTTCTGCTTTTACAGGATTTTTATCACTACCCCTTGCAGCAAATATATTTTTTGAGCCAATTATTAAATCTGTTAAAGATGCAGGGTCCATTGAACATGCAATATCTGGACCAGAACGATTCATACTGTCAGTAAAATGTCTTTCTAAAATTGAAGCACCTAATGCTACTGCACCTAAGCAGGTATGGTTTGAAATGGTATGATCAGAAAGTCCAATTACCGCATCCGGGAAGGCTTCTTTTAGTAATGTAATTGCTCCTAGCCTAACTAATTCGGGAGGTGTGGGGTATACATTTGTACAATGTAATAAAGCAAATGGTATTTTTGCATTTCTTAAAATTTCAACAGACGGTTTAATTGACTCAATTGAATTCATGCCTGTACTCATGATTACAGGCTTATTGAATTTAGCTAAATACTTAATTAAAGGATAATTATTACATTCACCTGACCCAATTTTAAACGCTGGAACATTAAATTTTACTAGTCTATCAATTGCAGCTTTAGAAAAAGGAGTGCTTAAAAAAATTGCACCTCTATTCTGAATATGTTCCATTAGCTTTTTTTCATCATCCTCTGATAATGCACATCGATTCATGATATCATAAATTGAATCTTTTGTATGCCCTGGAATAACTAATCTTGCCTCGTCAGACATTTCATCTTCAATAATGTGAGTTTGATGTTTAATTATTTCAGCTCCACTATCTATAGCTGCATCTGCAATTTTTATTGCAGTTTCTAATGATCCTTCATGATTAATTCCAATTTCAGCAATTACTACTGGTTGATAATTATCACCAATAATTCTATTTTCGATTTTAATCTCTGCCATATTAAATGTTATATAAATTACTCTTATATAGTTTAAGATTTTCTGAATTAATAAACCAATCAATAGTTTCTTTCAATCCAAGCATTAAACCATCCTTACCAGCATAATTTGGTGCCCAATTAAAGAGCTCTTTTGCCTTTGAATTATCTGCCCACAATCTTTCAACCTCGGATTTTTCTGGCCTAATTCGTATATCATCTGTAATTATTTCAATCTTTTTTCCCATAATGTCGGCAATTAATTTAACGGTTTCACCAATAGGAATTTCATAATTACTTCCAAGATTTACAACTTCTCCTATTCCTCTATCTGACAATGCTGCAGCAATAAATCCATTTACGGTATCTTTTACAAAATTAAAATCCCTGGTTGGTGTTATAGAACCTAATTTGATTTTATCAGCTCCATTTAAAATTTGTGTAATAATTGTAGGAATAACTGCTCTAGAAGATTGCCTTGGTCCATACGTATTAAAAGGTCTTATAATTGTTACAGGTGTTTTAAATGATGAAAAAAACGAAAAAGCAATTTGATCTGCGCCTATTTTTGATGCCGAATAGGGAGATTGACCTTGTAATGGATGATCTTCTGTAATTGGAACAAAACGCGCTGTGCCGTATACTTCACTTGTTGAAGTATGAACAACATGTTTAATATCTAACTCTTTTGCAGCTTGTAAAATATTCAAAGTTCCACTTACATTTGTTTCGATATATGTTTGAGGCGAATGATAAGAGTAAGGAATTGCAATTAATGCTGCAAGATGTATAACAATATCACAATCTTCCATTGCTTTTTTTACACCGAAAGGGTCTCTTATATCTCCAGAAAAAATTTCTAAACTATCTTTTAATTCTTTAGGAAGGGTGTCAAGCCAACCCCATGAATTGAAAGAATTATAAAGTACAAACGCTTTAACTCTGAAACCCCTTTTAACAAGTTCTTCAACTAAATGAGATCCGATGAAACCATCTGCACCTGTTACTAAAATCTTATTATTATTCATATATGTTATGCTTTATTTTTATTAAAAGCTACGCCATTCCAAGTTACATATGTAACCCAAGTCTATTACTTAACTTCCAATTAAGATGCATTACAAAAATAGGTAATATTTTTCTTAAATTCATAAAAAGGGATGCATAGTTTTGTGAAATATTTTTTCATCATTAATTACCATTAACTTTGTAAAATAGATTATTTTAAATTAAAAATTTGGTAATGAAGAAACAACAACAGTTTCTAAGAAATATCAGCTACGCATTAGATATAATAATAATATGTATTTCATATTCAATAGCAAAAAAAATTATACTTAATACTGGTTTACAATATTTTAATTACAATTTTTTACTATTATCGATAACTCTTTGGTTTTCAATGTCTTTCTTTTCTAAAATATATATAGAAAAAAGATCTAATAAATTCTCAGAGGAAATGGTGCAAATTATCTACCATTCCATTTTATTTGTAGTAAGTCTTACCTCGCTTTTGTTCTTTTTAAATTTGAACCATAAATTTCCTTCTAAATTTATCATTGTTTATATCAATATTTTGGCATTTTTAGCCATTTTAACCAAATATGGCATTAGAAAAAAAGTACATGCAAATTTGAATAAGGGAATTTTCTATGACAATGTTTTATTAGTTGGTTCAACTAAAGCTGCAGATGATTTTCTACAAGCTGTTAGAAAATATTACTATTATGGTTATAAATGCATCGGTTATATCGACGAGCAAGAAAAACAAAATTTAGATTCAGATTATCTTGGTTCATTGGAGAGCTTGAGTAATATTCTTCAGTCAAAAAATATTGATGAAGTTTTTATTGCGTTACCAACCAATGAAAATGAAAAAATTCAAAAATGTATTTCCATTTGTGATCAAAATAAAATTAAAGTTAGAATCTTACCAAATTTGACAGAAATTACCTCAGGTTCTGTTTACATTAATAATATTGGCTTATTACCAGTTGTTAATGTTGGAGATCTTCCATTAGATAAAACGGAAAATAGATTATTGAAAAGAGGATTTGATATTTTCTTTTCAATTTTATTTTTCTTATTAATTGGGATATGGATTTTCCCTTTAATTGGTTTGATAATAAAAATAACATCAAAAGGTCCAGTTTTTTTCAAACAAGAAAGATGGGGAATCAATAACAAAAAAATTATTTGCTATAAGTTTAGATCCATGATTAAAGAAAGTAGCGACATTGATGAAGACGGTAAATACAATCAGGCACAAAAAGATGACCCAAGAATCACCCTCATTGGTAGAATACTTAGAAAAACCAATATGGATGAACTTCCTCAATTCTGGAATGTATTAATCGGCAATATGTCTGTTGTTGGCCCAAGACCTCATCCAACCCAATTGAATTTAGAATCGATGGAGACCGTTGACAATTACATGTTAAGACATAAAGTTATTCCAGGTATCACAGGTTTAGCGCAAGTAAACGGTTGTAGAGGTGAAACTAGAACAACTGAAGATATGCAAAGAAGAGTCAATTTTGATTTATACTATATTCAAAGATGGAATTTCTGGTTAGATTTACAAATTATTATTCAAACTGTGATTAATATTTTTAGAGGTGATCAAAATGCTTATTAATATATAATAATTGAAAAAGTCATTCCTTTACATTTTATTCAGTTTCACATTTTTATTAAATGTCTTTGCTCAGGATGTATGGGAAAATCCCAATAGCCAAGTATATGGCTATTTGAATAGAATGGCTCAAAAGGGTCTCATTAAATTAAATGATCTAATCAAGCCAATCAATAGATTTGATATTCAATTAGCATTAAATGAATTGTCTTCAAAAAAAGAACAACTCACACAAATTGAAAAGTCGGAATTGAATTTCTATTTACAAGAATTTAAACCTTTAAACAGTTATGATTCTATTGTACAGATAATAAAAAAAGATATTAATAATAGATGGCGTTTTTTTAATATCGTAAACTCAAATTTTGAATTACATGCAGATCCTGTTATTAGATTAAACAGAATAACTACAGATAGTAAAAATACTAACCAATTAGGTAGCGGTTTTGAGATATGGGGTTCCTTAGGTAAAGATAAAAACTGGGGTTATCAAGTATATTACAGTGACTTTACCGAAACTGGAAATCTAATTTCCAATAATTTAAATGAATCTCCATTACCTGGAAGAATTTTAGTGGGGGCCCAAAGCATCAAGTCCATCAATTATTCTGACATTAGAGCAAGTGTAAATTATCAATTTAAAAGTGGAAATATCAGTGTTGGAAAAGATAATATAATATGGGGTTACGGTGAAGGTGGCAATATTGTTCTATCCAATAAAGTACCTTCCTATCCTTATATAAGATTAGACTATTACCCAATTAAATGGTTAAATTTTAACTACACACATGCTTGGTTAAATTCTAATGTAACTGATTCAAGCTTATCTTATTTAAATAATTCAGGAAGATTAGAGAATGATAAAAGAATATTGTTTGTACAAAAATACTTGGCTACACATAGTATTCAAATTACACCCATTAAAGGATTAAATTTAGCCATTGGTGAATCCATCATCTATAGTGATAAAATGGATCCTGGTTTTTTAATTCCTATCAATCTTTTCAAGTTCTATGATAACAATAGAAGTAATTACCTGATTGAAGCAGGTTCAAATGGTCAATACTTTTTCTCCATTAACTCAAGAAATCAAATAAAAAATACACATTTATACTTAACTCTTTTTATAGATGAAATAAAAGTAAGTGCCATCTTTGATAAGAAAGAAAAAAGAAATCAATTAGGTTATACATTAGGAGCTTCCATTACAGATATTTTTATTCCTTATTTAACAATTGGAACCGAATATACCAAAGTTAATCCTTTTGTATACAATAACTTAATTCCAGCTCAAACATACACTTCTTATGGATTTAACCTAGGTGATTGGATAGGTAGTAATTTTGATAGAGCTATTCTTTATGCAAGATATAATCCATTGCCTAAATTACAATTGTATGGAAGAATTCAAAAAATTAGAAAAGGTAGTAATGGTTCTATTTATGAACAATATGTAATGCAACCTCAGCCAGCTTTTTTAAATAATCTTCAATACAAAAGAACAGATTGGTTATTACAAATTAGATATGAGTGGATTAACAATTTGTATTTAAATAGTTCTTTAGAAAATTTTCAGAACAAGAATATCTATCAATTAGGTATTTCTTTTGGGTTATAATTGTAATACTCTTCAACCAATAGAAGTCCTACTAGGGTCCAAAAAGGAAAGGCACCCATAGGTCCTTCAAAAAACACATCGAAACTACCATTAATAATAAAGGCTAATAAAATACAGGTTAATCCCAGCATTTTATCAGAAAGTTGTTTTTTAAACAAAGGATTAAACAATAAATACAACCAGTATATCCAGATAAAGAAAACAATATAACCAAACCTCGCAATTATCGTTAAATGAAAATTATGAGGTGATCTTAAATTTTCATCAACACTAGTTAAATCATTTCCAGCTAAACTCATTCCCAACCCCTTACCTGTAAAAAAATGTTTAAATGTAAAACTTTCATTTAAGAGTTTTGCCCACCAAACTAGTCGCCATACTTTATTATCAGTTAAACTTCCATCTATGTCACTACTCACTATTGAACTAAAGTTATCAGTAATTTGAGTCAAACTGATCGTTCTGCCCTGCGCATCTCCATCAATTTCAATTGCAGCAAATACACCAAATACAATAATCAATAAAATAGGAATATACTTAAATACTTTTCTTAAATTATCAGTAATTAAACTACTCTTTGAAAAAAAGAAGAAACAGAATATACCTACTAGATAAGCTACACTTCCAGACCTAGTAAAAGCTAATAGAATTAATAAATTGAGAATAATAAGAATTGAATTAAAAATTAACCAGCTTTTTGAATATTTATCTAAAAATAATATCATAAATATTGTACAAATGAGCAATTGAAGACTTTTGTCACCATTTTTATATAATAATAAATGTTGACCTCCGAATATATTGATTGGAGGAAGATTTAAAAAAATATAATAAAAAAGAAAAAAATTCAAAAACAAAACTAATGGGATCCATTTATAAATTTTTATCAAGGTTTCCCAGAAGAAATCTCTTTCCTCTTTTAAGAAAAAAATAATAATAG
>JACCDK010563400.1_pt1 | contig 27016 bp, 29 predicted proteins | sample 7445871 | NCBI WGS metagenome assembly JACCDK01 (sample SAMN15323436, study PRJNA562643) | freshwater metagenome | isolation source: river surface water | place: USA:Blue River Watershed | collected 2017-08-15 | reverse complement strand
GGGTTCTGTTTGTGCGTCAACCCTTGCTCTACTAAACGCTGGTGTGCCACTACGCGCTCCAGTTGCAGGTATCGCAATGGGTCTGATCTCAGACACCATCGATGGCAAGGTCCAGTACGCAGCGCTAACCGACATCCTTGGTGCCGAAGACGCTCTTGGTGACATGGACTTCAAGGTTGCCGGTACCCGCGACTTCGTTACCGCAATTCAGCTAGACACCAAGCTCGACGGCATTCCTGCATCAGTTCTTGGTGGCGCGCTAACTCAGGCCCGCGATGCCCGTCTGCACATCCTCGATGTCATGGCTCAGGCAATCAGCGAACCAGACGAGATGGCTCCAACCGCACCTCGCGTTATCGCGGTTAAGATTCCAGTTGACAAGATCGGTGAGGTCATTGGCCCTAAGGGCAAGATGATCAACCAGATCCAAGAAGACACCGGCGCAGACATCTCAATCGAAGATGACGGCACCGTTTACATCGGCGCAACCGATGGTCCTTCTGCTGAGGCTGCTAAGGCTGCGGTTAACGCGATCGCTAACCCACACGTGCCAGAGATTGGCGAGCGTTTCCTAGGAACCGTCGTGAAGCTAGCCACCTTCGGTGCGTTCGTTTCGCTAGTTCCAGGCAAGGATGGCCTATTGCACATCTCTGAGCTTCGCAAGATCTCGGGTGGCAAGCGCGTCGAAAACGTCGAAGATGTTCTCGAGGTTGGCCAGAAGCTCCAGGTTGAAATCACCAAGATCGACGACCGTGGAAAGCTTTCGCTTGCTCCAGTCGTTGAGGGTGAAGAGGGTGCAGCAAGCACCGACTCTGACGAAGAGTAATCGACCAAATAACCAAAGAAAGTTCTGGGCTTAGCTGTGAGTGAAGTTCTATTTCCGCTTGACCAGAACGAACTCTCGTTCACCGCTTCGGGAGGAAGTTCGATTCGTCGAACTATCCTTCCGAGCGGTGTTCGCGTTTTAACCGAGTCAATGCCAGGCGCTCAAAGCGTCTCGGTATCTTTCTCGGTTGCCGTTGGCTCTCGCGATGAGACCGATGGCCATCACGGCTCAACCCACTTCCTTGAACACCTCTTGTTCAAAGGCACCAAAAAGCGAACGGCTCTAGACATCGCAGTCGCATTCGACTCTGTCGGCGGTTCATCCAATGCCTCAACTGGCAAAGAGAACACCAACTACTACGCCAGGGTTCAAGATTCGGCTCTTCCTGTAGCAGTCGACGTAATCGCCGACATGCTCACATCTTCGCTAATTGACCCAACCGAATTTGAGAACGAACGAACCGTCATTCTCGAAGAGCTGGCCATGAACGACGACGATCCCCAGGATGTAGCGCACGAGGCCTTCAGCGCCGCGGTGCTTGGCGATCACCCGCTCGGTCGCCCAATTGGCGGCACCAATCAAACCATCAATGCAGTCACTCGCGAGGCCGTCTGGTCTCACTATCAGCAGAACTATCGCCCGCAAGACCTAGTCGTAGTGGCCGCCGGTGGCGTAAACCACGCAAACCTCATCGACCTGGTTGAGCGGGGACTGGTCTCGGCTGGCTGGGATCTCAACAAGGTTGCGAATCCGGTTCAGCGCCGCGAAGCTGGCCAGGTTCCAGTGACCCGTGGCTCGGCTCTGAACGTCATCAACCGACCTACACAGCAGGCAAACATCCTGGTTGGAATGCAGGGGCTGATCGCCGATGACGAGCGTCGCTACGCGATGGGCATTCTCAACACCGTTTTGGGTGGGGGCATGAGCTCACGCATGTTCCAAGAGATTCGCGAGAAGCGCGGCTTGGCATACTCGGTTTACTCTTTCAATCAGGGCTATTCAGATGCGGCATATTTCGGCTTGTATGCAGGTTGTTCGCCGGCCAAGACCGAAGAAGTAACTCGCCTCATGATCGCCGAATTCGAAAAGATCGCAGTCGACGGCATTCGCGAAGACGAACTCGAGCTTGCCAAGGGCAACATCTCGGGCAGTCTGGCACTCAAATTTGAGAGCACTGCGGCTCGCATGAATCGCCTGGTTGCCGCAGAAATCGTGAACGGTCAGTTCTATGACCTAAACGATTCTCTGGGCCACGTTAACGCCGTCACAGTTGAAGATGTTCGTTCGTTGGCAGCAGATCTCGCCGCTCGAGAACGCTCTATCGTCGCGCTTGGCGACATCAAAGAGTCAACTTTCAAAGACTTTATTTAGGATTTAACCGTGACCATAAAAGTAGCCGTAGTCGGCGCCACCGGAAGAATGGGCAAGCTTGTGCTTGACCTAATCGAAGCATCTCAGCACACCAGCCTGCATGCCGCACTTGACTCAAAGAGCGAGCTCAGCGAGGTTTTGGGTGCCGATGTTGTTTTCGAGGTTACTCGTCTCGAAGTAAGCGAGCAGGTTGTCGACTACTGCCTAGCCAATGGTCTCAAGGTTGTCGTCGGCACCAGCGGTTGGTCGGCTCAAAAGCTTGCTGCGCTTGAGGGCAAGCTTGCGGCAAGCCCTTCGGCTGCCGTTTTGGTCATTCCAAACTTCTCAATTGGTTCAATGCTGGCAAGCTCATTTGCAGCCCAGGCAGCGAAGTTCTTTGATTCAATCGAAATCGTCGAGGCTCACCATGCCGGCAAAATCGATTCACCTTCAGGCACCGCAGTTCGCGCCGCCGAAATGATTCACGAGGCCCGTAATGGCATGACCCAACCACTCATCGCCGGTGTGGGTCAAACCGCTCGCGGCGAGGTTGTGGCCGGTGTACCAATCCACAGCTTGCGTTTGGCGGGTGTTTCGGCCAAGCAAGACATCCACTTTGGTGGCGTCAGCGAGGTTTTGACCATCAGCCATGAGGTCAGCTCAATCAACTCTTACTCGCACGGCATCATGGCAAGCATCCGGGTTGCTTCAAAAGCTGCTGGGCTTCTTGTCGGGCTTCAGTCGGTCATCGACGCCTCAAACAACTGATGACTGCCACCAAGGTCGGCGCCATTGTGATGGCCGCTTTGCTGGTTATGTACATAGTTTTGCTAGCAAACACCGGCGTTCAACTTTTGACTGTCGATTCTGCGGTCGCAAAGGTCATGGGCTTCCTGATCCTGACTTTCCCGGCATTTGGTCTGTGGGCAATTATTCAGGAATTCATTTTTGGCACTCGCGTCGAGGCGCTCGAACGCAAAGTTCAAAAAGAAGGCGCCTGGCCTGAAATGAATTTTGAGACCCGCCCGAGCGGTCGCCCAATTCGCGCCTCTGCCGATGCGATCTTTGAGCAGTTCCGCCAAGCCGCTTCAGACCGCCCAGAAGATTGGCACAGTTGGTTCAACCTTGGGTTGGCCTACAGCGCCGCAGGCGATCGACGACGCGCCCGAGCCGCCATGAGAAAAGCAATCGCCCTAGCTCCGAAGAACTAGGGCGATGCGAAAAGTAGGCTGTCTAGCCGTGCTTGATGATGCCAATTCGCTTTAGGCCGAGGTAAATCTGGCAACCCAGGCAGTAGTTGAATGCTGCATTCAAAAAGGCAGCCACGAAAGCCATACCTGCAAAAATCGTCAGACCAACGGTGTTGTCGAAAGCGCCAAGAACTAGCCCGATACCTGCCACGACAAAGCCGATTACCTGGGCAAACTTAGGTGGGCGAGGGTCTTCAAGCTCTTTCGGCGCTGCCAAGCGTGGGCGAACAAACTTCTTGAAAATCAAGCCGTATGGGTGCTTCGCGGTTCCCTGGGTTGCACCCCAGGCAAATGAGGCTGTGATCACTGCCAGCAAAACAAAGGCTGCATCTGCGGTAGCCGCGTCAAGACCCAGAAATACGGTGATTAGAAGCAAAACCGAAGTGATTACTGCACCGAAGCGTGGTCCACGTGGGTCGATGCCTGCCGGGGTAGAGGTTGATTCGCTCATTAGATGTGAAAACTCCCTAATTCGTCTTGAATGGTTTCTGGTTTAGCGGCTCCGCCAATTCTTGATGTGATTCGACCGTTGTGGTCGAGCACCAAGGTGGTTGGGGTTTGAAGAATGTTGAACTTGCTTGCCAAATCTAATCGATTGGTGATGTCTACCTCGATGTGAAGAACATCGGGGGTGTGCTGCTCAAGTTCATGAAACAAACGAGCGGTCTGCTTGCACTGGGAGCACATCTCAGACGAAAACTGCAAAAAAGTGACGCGCTCGCCAAACTTTGTAACCGGCTGTCCGTTCTTGGTCGCGCCAATCTCAATCAAATCGATGATTTCGCCACCGGCAATCTGTTTCGATCGGCCCGTTCTGGCCCTCCAGATCAAGCCAACCACCGAAACAAGCAACACGAGTCCCGCGATGATGGCGAACTTAGCTTCGATTGGCATTATCTAAGGCTACGCCAACCCAGGCTATAGGGGTGTTTTGTTGCCAATTCTTACGGTTGTCAAACGGGTAGGCTAAAGGGGTGTCAGAGATTAAATTTCGCAGCGACGTTACCGTCGAACTAGTCCGATCAAATGCATCAGACTCAGACGTTCTTTTTGCAGCTCGCGTTTCAACTCAGGGTGAACAGACCCTCGAGGCAGCCGCGGCTCAGACCGATGCGGCTGAAGACGAGAAGCGTTCTAAGGGCCTCATCAACTACCTAATGCGCGACCGTCACGGTTCGCCATTCGAGCACAACTCGATGACCTTCTATGTGCAGGCTCCAATCTTTGTGTTCCGAGAGTTCATGCGCCACCGAATCGCTTCTTACAACGAAGAATCTGGCCGTTACAAAGAGCTGAACCCGGTTTTCTACGTTCCGGGTTCAGATCGCAATCTTTTGCAGGTTGGCAAAGCCGGGCACTACGAGTTCTTGCCAGGCAGCGCCGAGCAGGTTGCCCTCGTCGAGCAAGAGTCACGTACCGCGTCGATTCACGCATACGAGTCATACAAGCGCATGCTTGAGGCGGGTGTTGCCCGCGAGGTTGCGCGCATCGTGCTGCCGCTAAATATCTATTCGAGCATGTATGTCACCATGAACGCCCGTGCGTTGATGAACTTCTTGAGTCTGCGTACCAAGCGCGAAGGCACTCACTTCCCATCGTTCCCGCAGCGCGAAATTGAAATGTGCGCCGAGAAGATGGAAGACGAGTGGGCCAAGTTGATGCCTTACACCTACGAGGCATTCAACGCCAACGGTCGCGTTGCTCCGTAACAGATTCTCAAATTGAAACCCTCGGTCTAATCGCCGAGGGTTTCTTTTTCATCAACGGGTGGAAAGCGCCGATCGAGCTTTTTCGCCAGGGGAGTGCGACGCAGAATCAGAGCCAGCAGGATTCCGACGACGATTGCCGTAATCATGTCGACAAAAATCGTTAGTGCAAACGTAGCCACCAGCAGAATCACGTCAAGCCAAGAATCTTTTGCGATTGTGAGCAGCTCTGTGGGCTTAATCATGTGCACGCAAGTTGCGATCAGCACACCACCCAGGGCCGCCAGCGGAATTTGACCAACGACCGGAGCCAACAACAAAATCACCGCCGCCAATATTGCACTGTGGGCCAAGGCTGCGAGTTTAGAACCTGCACCGCTGCGAACATTTACCGCCGTGCGAGCAAGCGCCGCCGTGGCTGGCACACCACCCAAAAACGGCACCACGATGTTCGCCAGTCCTTGACCAAATAGCTCCCGGTTCGAATCATGTTTCTCGCCACCGCCCCGCATGCGGTCGGCTACCTTGGCCGAGAGCAAGCTTTCAAGCGCAGCTAGCACAGCTACTGCAATGGCCGAAGGAATCAAAGTCCACCAACTCTCGAATTGCAGAAATTCAAGGTCAAATTTGCCAATCCGCCTAGGTATGTCTCCGATACGTTCCGCCGATAGCCCGAAGGCGTTAGCCGAGAGAGTGGCGACAAACACCATGATCAGTGCGGTTGGCACCTTGGGGGCAACCTTCGATACTAGAAGAATCGCAGCGGCGACGCCGATAGCAATCAACACCGGTGCCGTGCTCATTTCGAAGCTTGCCGAAGCGATTGCGTCACCCGCTTTTACGAATACCTTCTCCGACTCGCTCGGCTGCACGCCAAAAATAAAGGGAAACTGCTGCAAGGCAATCACGATGGCTAGTCCGGCGGTGAACCCCTCGACCACCGCCGTGGGCAGTCGGTGAACATGTTGTCCTATTCGGGCAAACGCGGTGATGGTGAGCAAAATACCGGCCATTAGACCGACCAGCAGCACCCCGCTGGCACCGAAATTATGGAATATCGGCATGAGAACCACCGTCATAGCGCCGGTTGGGCCCGAAACCTGAAGGCGGCTGCCGCCAAAAATAGCCGCCAACGCGCCGGCAACGATCGCTGTGGTTAGGCCAGCCTCAGCACCAAGGCCCGAAGCGATTCCAAAGGCGAGGGCAAGGGGCAGAGCCACAATTGCCACGGTGAGTCCGGCGACAAGATCTCGTATGGGATTCCGCGAGGCATCCTTGAAATCGGCCTTCGTTGGCAACAGGTTCACCTTGACAGCCTTGCCACAAACACACGCCAAGTCAAATACCTGAACCGCTAGGCTTGAAGCATGTCGCACAAGAACATTTTTGGCCAGACCCTGGTTGCTCTCGTCACCCCAATGAACGCCGATGGCGAAGTAGATTGGGCCGACACCGAGAAGCTAATTGACTATGTCATTAGCAACGGTGCCGACGGCGTGGTTGTCACCGGCACCACCGGTGAAACAAGCACTCTTACCGACGCCGAGAAGATCAAGCTTGTCGAGGTTGGAAAGTCGGTTTCTGGTGGGCGTGCCAAAATCATCACCGGCGGTGGATCAAACGAAACCGCCCACGCGATGCAGCTTTACAAGGCTTCCGAAAAAGCTGGTGCCGACGGCATCATGGTGGTCACGCCTTATTACAACAAGCCAACCCAGGCCGGTGTGCTTACTCACTTCCGAATGGTTGCTGACTCGACCGATCTTCCGGTTATCTTGTACGACATCCCTGGACGAGCCGGAATTGCGATTTCGCAGGACACTTTTCACCGTGCTGCCAAACATCCAAACATCATCGCTGTCAAAGATGCCAAGGGTGACCTGGCTCAGGCGACACGCATCATGAACGAAACCGGTCTGATTTATTTCTCGGGCGATGACTCGAACATCTTGCCGCACCTTGCAATCGGTGCCACCGGCTGCATCTCGGTGACCGCAAACATCGCGCCGGCTGCCTATCGCGAGTTGATTGATGCAGCTAACCGCAACGACTTCCACCACGCCCTTAGTGTGCACAACAGCCTCGACCCGCTTCAGCGCGCCGCAATGACTCACGTGCCGGGCACAGTGGCTGCCAAATACATTCTCAACGGCCTGGGTGTCATTTCTAGCCCTCGAGTTCGTTTGCCTTTGGTTGGCCCAGAAGATGCCGAGGCCGCTCGCATCGAAGCAGACATTGACCTAGTCGGAGCCATCACTGGTCTCAGCTTCGACAACTTCCGTCCGGACCGCAACGCAGCCGCCGGTGGTGCGCTGCCTAAGGTTGCCGGCACCACCCGATAAAGAAAAGAGAACCATTGGTTCAAACCCTTCCCGAACCAGCAAAGCTGCGCCCGGGTGTCCTTCGCATCATCCCGCTTGGTGGCATCGGAGAAATCGGTCGCAACATGACCGTTTTCGAGATTGACGGCAAGATCCTAATCGTCGACTGCGGCGTGCTGTTTCCAGAAGAGCACCAGCCGGGTATCGACGTGATTCTGCCTGACTTCGGCTACCTGCGCGATCGTCTAGACGACATCATCGGAATTGTGCTCACCCACGGCCACGAAGACCATATCGGCGGCGTTCCTTACCTGCTGCGCCTCAAACAAGACATCCCGTTGATTGGTTCGGCGTTGACGCTGGCGTTTGTCGAAGCCAAGCTCAAAGAGCACCGCATTCAGCCTTATTCGATGGTTGTGGTCGAGGGTCAGCGTGAGCAAATGGCAGGCTTCGACCTCGAATTCGTTGCAGTTAACCACTCGATACCAGATGCGCTCGCCGTGATTATTCGCACCAAGGCCGGCAAGGTCTTGCACACCGGTGACTTCAAGATGGACCAGCTACCTCTCGATGGCCGCCTTACCGACCTGCGTGCCTTCGCGCGCATCGGTGAAGAGGGTCTAGACCTGTTCATGAGCGATTCGACCAACGCCGATGTGCCGGGCTTTACGCCGCTTGAAAAAGACATTGGGCCAGTAATCGAGAACATCATCTCGCGCTCAAAAAAGCGGGTTATTGTTGCGTCATTCTCGAGTCACGTTCATCGCGTGCAGCAGGTTGTCGACGCGGCCAAGGCTAATGGCCGCAAGGTTGTTTTGGTGGGTCGCTCGATGGTGCGCAACATGCAGATTGCCATCGATATGGGTTATTTGAACGCCGAGCTCGAGGATTTTATCGACCTAAAGCAAGCCAAAAACCTAGATGACAACCAGCTCGTCTACATGTCAACTGGCTCCCAGGGTGAACCAATGGCCGTTTTGGCTCGCATGGCGAATCTGGAACACGACATTGAAATAGCAGAGGGCGACACAGTCATTCTGGCCAGCTCGCTGATTCCGGGTAACGAGAACGCGGTTTATCGCGTGATCGACGGTTTGACCAAACTCGGTGCAAACGTAGTTCACAAGGGCAATGCAAAGGTTCACGTTTCAGGTCACGCGGCCGCTGGCGAGTTGCTTTACTGCTACAACATCTTGAAGCCCAAGAACGTGATGCCAGTGCACGGTGAATATCGTCACCTGATCGCTAACGGCAAATTGGCCGAGCAAACAGGTGTTCCGCACGAACGCGTTCTGATTACCGAAGACGGTTGGGTTGTCGACTTAGTCGACGGCGTTGCCGAGGTGGTTGGCGCGGTTGAATGTGGGTTGCTTTACGTTGATGGCAAGACAGTTGGCAAGATCACGGATGAAGATCTCAAAGATCGCCGCGTTCTGGCCGAAGAGGGGTTCATCTCGATCTTCTGTGTTGTCGATGCGGCTACCGGGCGAGTCAAGGTTGGGCCAGAAATTCGTGCCCGTGCCTTTGCCGAAGATGATCACGTCTTTGATGATGTAAAGCCGCTGATTGAGCGTGCGTTAGCTGAGGCGGCCGGCGAGGGAGTGCGCGACACCTATGCCCTTCAGCAGGTAATTCGTCGTACCATCGGCACCTGGGTCAACAAGGCGCACCGACGTCGCCCGATGATCATCCCGGTCGTCATTCAGGACTAGTTATTTAGGTGCGCCGAGGCCGTGCCTTGCTCAGTTCTGACGGGGGTGGCTGTTAGTTTTGGAGCATGGCTACAAGAAGACCAAACACGCCTCGCAAACCAGCGGCTAAGGCTGCTCGTCCGGCTGCGCGTGCACCCCGTTCAACACCCACGGCTCGCGCACCGCGCCAACCTTCTGGTCAAAACGGGTTTGTGGCAATTCTGGTAGCAATTTGGATGGGTTTGGCTCACACTGTAGGCGCCGGTGCTAGGGCGCTCAGCCCTGACAAAATCGCCAAAGAAGACCGTCGTGATGGCCTTCCGTTCTTGATCTTTTTGTTGTCAATCGCGGGTGTTGTCTTCAGCTGGTTTTTATTCAAAGACCCCTTTGCCAAAGAACTAAACGCTCACACCTTCGGCATGCTCTTTGGTCGGGTTGCTTACGCGCTGCCGGTCATCATGGCAATCTTCTCGATTTATTTGATGCGCCATCCTTCAACCGTTCGCGATAACGGTCGAATTGGTATTGGCCTGTTCCTGTTTATCGTTTCGATTTCGGGTTTCTTTCACGTTTTCGCGGCAAAAGTTCCCGAGCCATCTAGTGGCCCGTGGCCTCTTACGATTGCTGGTGGCCTCTTCGGTTGGCTAATTTCGGTGGCCTTTCTAAACACACTTACCGTTTGGGGTGCTGTGCCGGTTTTGCTTGCTTTCGCATTCGGCTCACTGCTCATCATGACCAAAACTGCCCCGAATCGCATTGGTCAAAGGTTTCGTGAGCTTACCGTTTATCTTTTCGGTGAATCAGGGGCGCGGGTTGATGAACCCGTGGTCGAAGACGAGGTGCTCGATGCTTTTGACGGCACCAAGGTGCCCTGGTGGCGCAAAGGAAAAACTGGGGACGAACCTGCCTTTGACACCCCGCTCGTGCCAGCCGATTCGTTTGTTGACGATCGTGATGACTTAGACGCTCTCTTTGGTGACCCGGTTGAAGATAACGTGCCGTCGGTAGATGCCACGGCGGCTGCAGGCTACGACGATTTAGCTACCGAACCAATCGCTGTGCCGCAAGCAGAATTCGTGCAGCCCGCTGTTGTCGCCGCTGACTCGACAGGGCAGCCCGCTGCAGCGGCGCCGGTTAGAGCAACTCGCCCTTACGTCATGCCCCCATTGAGCATTCTTGCCCCAGGAACCCCGCCAAAAGCAAAGTCAGCGGCCAACGACCAAATCGTCGCGGCAATCACCAATGTCTTCAAAGAATTCGGCGTCGAGGCTGCGGTCGTTGGCTTCTCACGCGGCCCAACCGTCACCCGCTATGAAATCGAACTTGCTCCGGGTGTAAAGGTCGAAGCGGTTACCCGATTGGCAAGCAACATTTCGTATGCTGTTGCCAGCAACGAGGTTCGAATTCTCGCTCCGATTCCTGGCAAGTCGCTCATTGGCATTGAGATTCCAAACACCGATCGCGAGACCGTTTCACTTGGCGATGTTTTGCGTTCTGACGTAGCCACCAAGAGCCTTCACCCGCTAACCATCGGAATCGGTAAAGACGTCGAGGGCGGTTTTGTTATTGCCAACCTGGCCAAGATGCCGCACCTTTTGGTAGCCGGTGCCACCGGTGCTGGTAAGTCAAGCTTCGTGAACTCGATGATTACTTCAATCTTGATGCGGGCAAAGCCTGCCGAGGTGCGAATGGTTTTGATCGACCCCAAGCGCGTTGAGTTGGCCGCCTACCAAGGGGTTCCTCACCTAATCACGCCAATCATCACCAATGCTAAAAAGGCTGCCGAAGCTCTGCAGTGGGTCGTAAAAGAAATGGATATGCGTTACGACGACCTGGCCAGTTTCGGTTTCAAGCACATTGATGATTTCAACCGCGCGATTGTCGCTGGCGAGGTCAAGGTTCCCGAGGGCAGCAAGAGAGTGCTGCAGCCTTATCCATACCTGTTGGTCGTTGTAGACGAGCTCGCCGACCTGATGATTGTTGCCCCGCGAGATGTCGAAGATTCAATTGTTCGCATCACGCAGCTGGCTCGCGCCTCGGGCATCCACTTGGTGTTGGCAACGCAGCGACCTTCGGTCGATGTGGTTACCGGCTTGATCAAGGCCAATGTGCCTAGCCGCCTAGCATTCTCGGTCACCTCGGTTACCGACTCTCGAGTCATTCTTGACCAACCTGGCGCTGACAAACTTATCGGTCAGGGTGACGCCCTGTTCTCTCCGATGGGCACTAACAAGCCGATGCGAGTTCAGGGAGCTTGGCTCAGCGAAAGCGAATTGCACAAGATCGTCGAGCACGTCAAGAAACAGATGGATCCTGAGTACCGCACCGACGTCGATGAGCCGGTGGTTAGCAAGGTCGTCGATGCCGACATCGGTGACGACCTAGAAGTATTGCTTCAAGCAGCCGAATTGATCATCAACTCGCAATTTGGTTCAACCTCGATGTTGCAACGCAAGCTTCGGGTTGGCTTTGCCAAGGCCGGCCGTCTGATGGATCTTCTCGAGTCACGACAAATCGTTGGCCCCAGCGAAGGTTCAAAGGCTCGCGACGTTCTGGTGCAGCCAGAAGATTTGCCGAGAGTGCTGGCTCAGTTGCGGGGAGAACCGGGCGCAAGCGCAAGCACCGCTGTCTCGCACGCGGCCGCAGTTATCGATCTGCCAGCCGAGTCAACCGGAAACCTAGCCGCGGGTGACTTCGAAGAGTTTGTTCCGCGCGCCGTGCAGGATCGATCGATTATTTCGGGCGGCAATGGCTTTGGCGACGACGAAGATGGCGACGAGGATGCCTGGCAATTGACGGGTCGCCAGTAGTGCCTTCGCTCACGCAGAACAGTCCTTGGAACCTACCTAACGCCATAACCGTTGCGCGTATTCTGGCCGTTCCTTTTTTCGTTTGGTCGCTGGTTGCAATAGCCGACACCGAATCACCGCTGCGCTGGATATCCGTGCTGATTTTTATCGTCATTATGGCAAGCGATGGCATCGATGGAGCAATTGCCCGCAAGCGCGGCCTAATCACCAACTTTGGCAAGATTCTTGATCCCATAGCCGACAAGGCCCTGCTGGGTGGCGCGCTAATCACGCTCTCGGTGCTTGGCGAAATTGCTTGGTGGGTCACGGTCGTCATCCTGGTCAGAGAACTTGGCATCACGGTGTATCGCCTCGTGGTCATTAAAAGGCGTGTGATTGCCGCATCGGGCGGCGGCAAGCTCAAAACGATTGTTCAGGCAATCATGGTGGGTTTCGTAGTTTCACCGCTCACCGCTTGGTTCCCGGGCGACGCATATGAGGCTTTTGAGCTCGCGCTTGTTTTCATCGCAACCATTTTGACGATCTACTCGGGTTTGCAATATCTAATGGCAGCTGCCAAGGCAAAAAACTAATGTCTGCTCAACGTCTTCTTGGTGCATTCGAGCGACGAGGCCTCAAATTGGCTGTGGCCGAATCTTTGACAGGCGGTCTACTGGCTAGCACTATCACTGAGGTTGCAGGGGCTTCCAAGGTCTTTTTGGGTTCAATCACTGCCTATCAATCCATTCTGAAACAGCAACTTCTTGGTGTATCTAGTCAATTGCTCGAGAATCAAGGTGCGGTAGACCCCGAAGTCGCGGCTCAAATGGCTGCTGGAGTGCGCCGCAAACTCTCGAAGAGCTGTGCACTTGAAGAGGTGCAGGTAATCGGCATTGCAACCACCGGAGTTGCTGGGCCGGACGAGCAAGATGGAAAGCCGGTTGGAACTGTGTATATCGGGATCTCCGGAGTGGGAGGAGCAGGCGAAGTTGTCTACGCTCACTCATTTGAAGGAAGTCGTTCAGAAATTCGCAAGCAAACCGTGAATGCGGCAATCGGGCATCTCTTGGAACATTTCGACAACCACGGCGGTTGACATTTTTGTAACTCACAGGTGACATTCAGCATCTTTGGCTAATCTGTGACATACCGAACAGGTAAATTACTTACAGAGTGATAGGAGGCTCCAATGGTTTTAGTTCGTCAAGAAATCGGTGACGTGCTCAGGGACTTCCGTTTGCAGAAGGGTCGCACCCTTAGACAGGTGGCAGGTCGCGCAAGCGTAGCTTTGGGCTACCTTAGCGAGGTTGAGCGTGGTCAAAAAGAAGCTTCTTCAGAGATTCTTCTTTCGGTAGCTGAAGCTCTAGATGTGCCAATTTCAGTCATCATGCGTGAAGTAAGTGACCGTCTTGCAATTCACGAAGGTGTGAAGTTCAACCAGGCCTACCGTGCCGGCTACGAATACAACGACTCGTCATACATCCCCGACACGGTGCCAGCCGCATTTGTCGCAGACTACGACGCAGATCTTCTCAATTCCATCTAAATTTTGAATCAAGAAACCCCGAGCTTCGGCTTGGGGTTTTTTGATTGTCGGCTCAACCTAGATAAGGTCATTCAGTGCGACTAAGTCAGTTCAACGAATTAATGATTGACGAATTCGGCCGCGAATACGCGGCTGTGATTTCGCGCGACTTGGTGTTGGGCGCCCTGCTAGATAAAACCGCCGATGAGGCAATGGCTGAGGGGGTTGATCCTCGAGAGATTTGGCTAGCTATATGTGAGGCGGCCGGAGTCCCTAAGAGCCGCTGGCATGGAGCCAACAAGGATAAGAAAATCAAACCCACCACGCAGCAATAAGAACAAATACCCGAAGATTCGACACGCCAAATAAATTAAGTATCGAAATTTTGTTCGAATATTGCTAGTCTTCTAACAACACAAGTTTTGCGGTTGTTTTCAACAGCATGGAGTGCCAAAGCGAAAAATGTCGCAGAGGCTACCTAGTCTGAAACCAACTAAAACAAAGTAGAAGAGGAAAGCAATGCCATCACCATCAGATCGCGAAAAGGCTCTAGATACGGCTCTCGCTCAGATCGACCGTCAGTTTGGCAAAGGCTCGGTCATGCGCCTCGGCTCAGACGAACGTGCCCCGGTTGAGGCTATTCCTACCGGTTCAATCGCCCTCGATGTAGCTCTCGGCATCGGCGGCTTGCCAAAGGGCCGAATCATCGAGGTTTACGGCCCTGAATCCTCGGGTAAAACCACTGTCGCTCTTCACGCCATCGCCAACGCTCAGCGCGCAGGCGGCATCGCAGCCTTCATCGATGCAGAACACGCTCTTGACCCTGAATACGCCAAGGCGCTCGGCGTAGACATCGATGCATTGCTGGTCAGCCAGCCAGACACCGGCGAGCAGGCCCTTGAGATCGCCGACATGCTAATTCGCTCAGGCTCGATCGACATCATCGTTATTGACTCGGTGGCTGCACTGGTTCCACGTGCAGAAATCGAAGGCGAGATGGGCGACTCTCACGTCGGTCTTCAAGCTCGACTCATGTCGCAGGCGCTTCGCAAGCTCACCGGTGCACTAAGCACCACAGGTACCACAATGATCTTCATCAACCAGTTGCGCGAAAAGATCGGTGTTTTCTTCGGTAGCCCAGAAACCACAGCCGGTGGTAAGGCTCTTAAGTTCTACGCCTCGGTTCGACTAGACATTCGTCGCATCGAAACTTTGAAAGACGGCACCGACGCAGTCGGAAACCGAACTCGAGTCAAGGTCGTCAAGAACAAAATGGCTGCACCATTCAAGCAGGCCGAGTTCGACATCATCTATGGCGTGGGCATCTCTCGCGAGGGCAGCCTCATCGACTTTGGTGTCGAAAAAGAAATCGTCAAAAAGTCGGGCGCCTGGTACACCTACGAGGGTGACCAGCTCGGCCAGGGTAAAGAGAATTCTCGAAACTTCTTGATCGCCAACCCGACAATTGCTGACGAAATCGAAAAGAAGATCAAGGCAAAGCTAGGCATTGGCGTTCCTCGCGCCGTAGCAGATCTACCTGAGGTTGAAGCCGAAGCCGCAGACGTGGCAGAGCCAAAGGCAAACGCTAGCTAATAATGGCTTTTAAAAGACGGGGGAGGCCTGTCGATTCTGACTCGGATTCGTTCGATGACGACTCGGCGGGTGGCCCCCGTTCTGCATCCCGCGAGAAAAAGCCCCTCACCCCAGAGAAGGCAGAACAGCGCGCCAGAAATGTTCTTTTGCATCAGCTGGCCAGGGGCGCAAAATCGAAGCACCAGTTGCGCAAAATCCTCGAGCAGCGCGAGATTCCAAGCGAAATTGCCGAGCGCGTACTCGAACGCTTCGACGAAGTTGGGCTTATTGATGACCAGGCATTTGCCGAAACGATCGTTAATAGTCGGTTGAATTTCAAGGGGCTTGCCAAGAACTCAATTAAACGAGAGCTCGCCGAAAAGGGTGTCGAATCGTTCATTGTTGAGGCGGCTACCGCCGAGATCACCTCTGAAACCGAATTCGAAGTTGCCAAGAACTTGGCTGCTAAACGCTACCGGCAGGTGGCTCACCTAGACAAGGCTGCGCGTGAACGAAGGCTTGCCGGCTACTTGGGGCGCAAAGGCTATTCAAGCAACATCGTTTTTGCTGCCATTCGCCATGCACAGAATGTCTACGAGCAAAATCTCGACAGCTAAAATGGTCATCTAATGACTACAACCACCAGCCAGCTCAGCTACGAGGTTCGAACCTACGGCTGCCAAATGAACGTTCACGATTCTGAGCGTCTTACTGGCCTGCTTGAGGGGGCCGGTTATGTAGCCGGTGAGTCCGGCACCGCCGATGTGGTTGTCTTCAATACCTGCGCCGTTCGCGAAAACGCCGACAACAAGCTTTACGGCAATCTTGGTCAGCTCTACACCCAGAAGTTAGAGAATCCAAACCTTCAAATTGCCGTGGGTGGTTGCCTTGCTCAGAAAGATCGAGAGACCATCATCAAGCGTGCCCCTTGGGTCGATGTTGTCTTCGGCACTCACAACATCGGATCCCTTCCGGCCTTGCTTGAGCGTGCCCGCCACAACCAAGAGGCTCAGGTCGAAATCCTCGATAGCCTAGAAACTTTCCCAAGTGATCTGCCTACCAAGCGCGATTCAACCTACGCGGCTTGGGTTTCGATTTCTGTCGGTTGCAACAACACTTGCACTTTCTGCATCGTGCCAAGTCTTCGCGGCAAAGAGAAAGACCGTCGCCCGGGTGAGATTTTGGCCGAAATCAAGGCACTCGTTGCCGAAGGCGTAGTCGAGATCACCCTACTCGGGCAAAACGTCAACACCTATGGGGTTGAGTTTGGCGACAAGGGCGCATTTGCCAAGCTGCTTCGTGCCTGTGGCGAGATTGATGGGCTTGAGCGTGTTCGCTTCACCAGTCCGCACCCAGCTGCCTTCACCGACGATGTCATCGAGGCAATGGCAGAAACACCAAATGTTATGCCGCAGCTCCACATGCCGCTTCAGTCTGGTAGCGACCGAATCCTCAAGGCTATGAAGCGCTCGTATCGAAGCGAAAAATACCTTGGCATTCTTGACCGGGTTCGCGCTGCCATGCCGCATGCAGCAATCACAACCGACATCATCGTCGGTTTCCCTGGCGAAACCGAAGAAGACTTTCAAGAAACCATGCGTGTCGTTGAGCAGTCACGATTCACCGTGGCCTACACCTTCCAGTACTCAAAGCGCCCAGGAACTCCTGCGGCAGATTTGCCAGATCAGTTGCCAAAAGAAGTGGTGCAGCAGCGCTATGAACGATTGCTAGAGCTGGTCAACTCATCTGCTTTGTCCGAGAATCAGGCCCAAATTGGTCGCGAAGTCGAGGTTCTGGTTATCAACGAGGGTCGAAAAGACGATGCAACCAACCGCATGAGCGGTAGAGCCCAGGATTTCCGACTGGTGCATTTCGAGATTCCTGAAGGAGCTGATCGCCCAAGACCCGGCGACATGGTCACGGTCAAGGTCACCGAGGCAGCTCCGTATCACCTGCTCGCAGACGACACTTCGGTTTATTCACTACGTCGCACACGTGCCGGCGACGCCTGGGATCGTGCCGAGGCTGCCTCATGCGCTGTGCCAACAGGTGATTCCGGGACTGAAGGCAAATCCCAGGTTTCACTAGGCCTACCGACTCTGCGCAAGCCTGGGCACTAATGTCTGTGGCTAAGGCCAATCAGCTGATCGCCGTTGTCGGTCCTACCGGTGCCGGTAAATCCAATTTGGCTATTCAAATCGCCCTCGACCTCATTGCTCGCGGGGTCAAAGCTGAGATCATCAATGCCGATTCGATGCAGTTTTATCGCGGCATGAACATTGGCACTGCAAAGCTGTCCATCGAAGAGCGCCAGGGCGTCAAACACCACTTATTCGACTGGTTAGAAATCACGGATGAATCCACGGCGGCCGAATACCAAGCGGTTGCAAGGCCCTTGATCGAGTCTCTTCAGATGCAAGGCATCACGCCAATTCTCGTGGGTGGCTCGATGCTCTACATCGCTGCCGTGCTCAACCGATTTGAGTTTCCAGCGCGTGACGAAGCGCTCCGCGCCAAGCTAGAGCTCGATCTGATTGAGCATGGCCCTCATGAAATGCACCGCCGCTTGAAACAGCTAGATCCGACTGCGGCATCAAGAATCATTCCTCAAAACGGGCGACGCACCGTTCGAGCCATCGAGATTGTTTCGCTCACCGGCCAGCCTTTCGCAGCAGCTTTGCCCGATGTGCCAGAAGACTGGCAGCCAGTGCTAGAAATTGGCGTCAACGGTCCTCGAGAAGACCTGGTAAAGCGCCTCGAAGCGAGAGTGCACACCATGTGGGGGCAGGGATTAGTTGACGAGGCAAAATCACTCGAGTCGCTTGGAATTCGTGAGGGTAAAACCTCACGCAGTGCGATTGGCTACGCGCAAGCAATCGCACAAATAGATGGGGCTATGAGCGAAGAGCAGGCAATCGCAGACACGGTTCGCCTAACTCAAAAATATGCAAGGCGTCAGATGTCGTGGTTCAATCGCGACAAGCGCATCAACTGGCTCGACTATCAGGATCCACAAATGACAAACAAGGCACTAGACCTCGTTCACGAGTGGCTCGGCGTTTAGGCTTAGAGCATGCAGAACACGCTCTCTTTCACCAAGGGTCACGGCACCGGCAACGACTTCGTTCTCTACCTTGACCCAAATGGAGAGCGCCCGCTGACTCCCCAACAGATCGCCCAAATTTGTGATCGTCACTTTGGCATTGGCGCCGATGGGGTCATCCGGGTAATCAAATCGGCGAGCTTGCCCGAAGGCGCAGATATCTTGGCAGAGGAACCCCTCGCCGAATGGTTCATGGATTACTACAACGCCGATGGAAGTATCGCGGAGATGTGTGGCAACGGCACTCGAGTTTTTGCCAGGTACCTCACAGAAAAGGGCTTGGTTACTCTGGCCGAGGGAGAGACTCTTTCGATAGGAACCCGCGCCGGAGTCAAAGACATTCAACGCAACATGGCTGGCTTTGCCGTAGACATGGGTCGTTGGAAGCTTGAGCCAGGGGAAGCGCTGGTCAAGGCAGCGAACCTGGATGTAGCCAGGCCGGGGCAAGGGATCAACGTTGGTAACCCGCACGTTGTTGTAGCCCTCGCGCACTCCCAGGAGCTAGCTGAGCTGGATTTGACTAAGCTTCCTGAGATTGACCCGCTGCCGGTAAAAGGGGCCAACGTCGAGTTCGTGGTGCCCGCTGACCCAATGGTCAAAGACGGCATCGGCTCGATCTCAATGCGCGTCTTCGAGCGAGGAAGCGGCGAGACTCTGTCATGCGGAACCGGAATTGTCGCAGCGGCGCTAGCCACCAGACACTGGGCTGGAGCGGGCGCCCCTAATCAGTGGTCGGTTAAAGTGCCTGGCGGAACTCTCGGGGTGCGCATGTTTGCAACCGAAAACGGCGAGCACGTTGGGTTGAGTGGAGCCGCTGAGCTGGTCTACGACGGTGTCATCGACCTTTCTGCGCTCTAAAAATTAGCCACGATTCCGCACGCGCAAAACTCTGAACGACTTCGCCGAATCGACTCTAATGGTCGAAAAATTTGACGGTAGTTCAGCTTCGAGCCAACGATGAAGCGAGTCGGCGCCAAGGTTCTTCTGAACCACAAGGTAGGCATCTGCATCAATATTTAGCCTTGGCAACCAGTGCAACATCAGTCCGTGAAGCACATCCTTGCCAACTCGAATTGGCGGGTTTGACCAAATGCCGTCGAAGGTCAGGTCGGCCGGCACGTCCTCTGGCTTACAAACACGGATGTTCTCAAGCCCCAGACGCTCGGCGTTGGCCTTGGTGAGCGCCAGGGAGCGCTCGTTTACATCGACAGCCCAAATGATTGCCTTGGGCGAGCGCTTGGCCAGCGCGAGTGCGATCGGACCCCAACCGCAGCCGATGTCAAGCACGTTTCCGCCTGGGGGCGCTTCATCCAAATGATTGAGTAAAACGGCGGTTCCCTGATCAATGTGATCGGGGCTGAAAATTCCACCCGCGGTTTGCACCGTGACGCTAGCGCCATCGATGATTACTTGGATATCTTTTAGCTTGTATTCGCTGCCTGGGGTCTCCGAAAAGTAGTGTTCCGAGGCCATAGACGAAACACTATTACACAAGAGCAAACTAGTGTTAGTTGAGTGAAAGACGAACCCCTAGAGCCCGAAGAGCTGCCGACATTTACGCACGGCAACTCTCGTGGAGACGAGGTCGTCGAGCGAATCCTCAGGCGCTCAGAACGTGCAGCTGCACTGGGTGCCGAAGAAACCCATGGTCACGGCTCTTATGACGGCGACCAGTTTGATTTGGCCGATCGAACCGCCCTCCGCAGGGTCGCTGGTCTCTCCACCGAACTTCAAGACATCACCGATGTTGAATACCGTCAGCTTCGTCTCGAGCAGGTCATCCTGATTGGACTCTGGGGCGAGAACTCCTTGATAGACGCCGAAAACTCGCTTCGCGAGCTAGCCGCGCTCGCCGAAACAGCCGGCGCCACCGTCTTAGACGGCTTGCTCCAGCGCAGGGCACATCCCGATCCGGCGACTTACCTCGGAAAGGGTAAAGCCGAAGAGCTCAAGGCATTGGTTGCCGCCTCCGGTGCCGACACCGTGATTGCAGATACCGAGCTTGCACCTAGCCAGCGCCGAGCGCTCGAAGACGTAGTGAATGCCAAGGTTATCGATCGAACCGCGGTCATTCTCGATATTTTTGCTCAGCACGCCAAGAGTCGAGAAGGCAAAGCCCAGGTAGAACTAGCTCAGCTTGAATACCTTCTTCCTAGACTTCGCGGCTGGGGTGAATCCATGTCTCGTCAGGCTGGTGGCCAGGCCGCCGGTGGTGTTGGTATGGGTTCACGCGGGCCGGGTGAAACCAAAATCGAACTCGATCGCCGTCGCATCAACACCCGAATGGCCAAGCTTCGTAAGCAAATTCAGGCCATGGCGCCTTCGCGAGAAACCAAGCGCTCAAATCGCAAAAAGAACGCTGTTCCTGCGGTCGCGATTGCCGGTTACACCAACGCCGGCAAGTCATCGGTGTTAAACCGAATGACTCAGGCTGGTGTTCTAGTCCAAAACGCGCTGTTCGCAACGCTTGACCCGACCGTTCGAAAAGCCAAAACCCCGGATGGTCGCGACTACACCATTGCCGACACGGTTGGATTTGTGAGAAATCTGCCTCACCAGCTGGTTGAGGCATTTCGTTCGACGCTCGAGGAGATCGCCGACAGCGACCTTGTCGTGCACATTGTCGATGCTTCACATCCCGACCCGGCTAGCCAAATCGCAACTGTGCGAAACGTGATTGGCGAGGTCGGCGCACGCGACATCCAGGAATTGATTGTTTTTAACAAAATCGATCTGGTCGACGAAACCCAGCGCATGGCACTTAGGGGGCTGGAGCCATTCTCAATTTCGGTTTCGGCGAGAACCGGTGAAGGCATGGATGAACTGGTTGCGCGAATCGCCCAGCTTTTACCCGAGCCGAACGTGATGGTTGCCGTATTAATTCCATACAACCGCGGTGACCTGGTCTCGAGGCTGCACCTAAACAGTCGAATTTTGGTACTTGACTATCGCGATGAAGGCACTTTCGTGCGAGCCATGGTCAAGCCAGAACTAGCCGCGGAATTAGCCCAATACTCTGTGGTTGTCTAGACGAGTTTTTGAGAAGTTGACTTCTAGGGCTAGCTGACTGCACGCATTACCGCGACAACTTTGCCCTGCACCTCAGCTAGGTCGCCGGGAATCGGCGCAAATGCTGAGTTGCGAGGCAGAAGCCAGGTGTGACCGTCTTGGCGCTTGAAGGTCTTCACAGTAGCTTCGCCATCGAGCATTGCTGCCACTATGTCACCATTCTCGGCAGTCTTTTGCTGACGAACAACGACCCAGTCACCGTCGCAAATCGCCGCATCAATCATTGAGTCGCCGTTTACCTTCAGCAGGAACAGGTCGCCCTTGCCAACTAGTTGGCGGGGGAGAGGAAAGACTTCTTCAATGTTCTGATCTGCGGTGATTGGGGTTCCCGCAGCAATCTGGCCAACCATCGGCACCATTGCTGCATCACCGATTGGGGTTGGGTTGTCGCTAACGACGCCACCCTGTTCTTCCCAGCCCGGTAGCTCAATAAGAACGTCGATGGTGCGTGGGCGTTTTGGGTCGCGGCCGATATAACCCGCCAATTCGAGTTGGTTGAGCTGGTGGCTAACGCTGGCTGTCGAAGCCAAGCCGACTTCTTCACCGATTTCGCGCATGCTCGGAACGTAGCCGCGGTCGGCCTTTGAGCGCTGAATAGCCTGAAGGATGCGCTCTTGCATTGGGCTGAGACTCGAAGCTCTGCGGGTCTGACGCTTTTCTTCCATTCCGCGGCCTTTCTGAAAATGTCGGAGGTGCTCGTTTGAATTGAGCAACTATCGAAACTGTATTCGCAAAAAACAAAGAAATCAAACATATTTTCGAACAAATGCGAAATATTGCTTGACAAAATGTCGGGGGTGGTTTGTATTCTTAGTTTTATACGAACAACTGTTCGAAATAGAGATTCGAAAAGCTACACCGATTTAGAAGAGAAAGGCATCAAGATGTCAAACACCATCACCGTCGAGGCACGCAAGTTCATTCGTCAGGCAATCGTGGTTGCAGTTGTCACAGCATCTGCCATCGGTTTCATTTCGGGCCAGGCTGCCACCGCAACCAACCAGGCTGGCAAGGTCTCATTCCAATACGTCACCGTGCAGTCTGGGCAGAGCCTCTGGTCACTAGCTTCCGAGCTAGCGCCTAATCAAGACCCACGCGACTGGATCGCCGATGTGGTCTCGCTAAACGCGCTTACTTCTGCTGAGGTTCAGGCCGGCCAACGGATCGCTCTTCCATAACCGATAAAGTTGTGGGGTGGCTAATCTTCAAGACCTTCCCCTTCGCGATGACCTTAAGGGCAAAGAGCCTTACGGTGCGCCCCAGCTGACTGTTCCGGTTTCACTCAACGTAAATGAGAACACGCACCGCATTCCTGAAGAGGTCGCAGTCGACATCATCGGCCGCTTGGCGGCGGCTGTTCTAGACATCAACCGTTATCCAGACCGTGAATTTCTGGGCCTTCGCCAGGCGCTAGCCAGTTATCTCAATTCCCAGGTTCTTCCTGGCGCAGACCTCACTACCGAAAACATCTGGGCCGCAAACGGTTCTAACGAGGTTCTGCAACACATCTTCCAGGCTTTCGGCGGCCCCGGTCGCTTGGCCATGGGGTTCGAGCCCACATATTCGATGTATCCACTTCTTGCTAAAGGCATGGGCACCGACTATGTCGCAGCCGGTCGAGGTCACCGCTACGAGCTAACTCCGCAAATCATTCGCGATGCAATTCTTGCTCACAAGCCGAATATCGTTTTGCTCTGCTCGCCAAACAACCCAACTGGCACACCGCTCAGCCTCGAGTGCATCGAGGCTGCCTACGAGGCAATCACCGAGGTTACGGGCGGAGTAGTGGTGGTTGACGAGGCATACGGTGAATTCGGCTCGGTCACCGAGGTTAGCGCTTTAGCGCTTTTGGGTGGTCGTGAGCGCCTAATGGTGAGTCGAACCATGAGCAAGGCATTCGCATTTGCCGGCGCTCGGGTCGGCTATCTTGCCGCAGATCCAGCTGTTGTAGATGCGCTTCGTTTGGTGCGCCTTCCTTACCACTTGAGTGCCTTCACCCAGGCGGCAGCCCAGGCCGCACTCGACCACAGCGAGCTCATGCTGTCGACGGTTGCCGACATAAGTCTTCAACGCGACCGAATCGTTGAGTCGCTGCGAGAGATGGGTCTTGACCCATACCGCTCTGATGCGAACTTTGTTTTGTTTGGCGGTCTAGAAGATTCCAATCAGGTTTTCGAAGCGCTGCTGGCCCGAGGTGTGCTGATTCGCAACGTTGGAATTCCTTCAACTCTTCGAGTAACTGCAGGTACCGAGGCAGAGACAACCGCTTTCCTCAGCGCCCTTCGCGAGGTGCTAGGTCGCTGATTTCTAGCCAGTTGGCTAGACTTGAAACATCCCAATGTCGCTTTTTGGCGAAAGGCAATTACATGAGCCGTACTGCAACGATTAATCGCAGCACATCAGAGTCGACTATCGAACTAACCATCAACCTAGATGGAACCGGTCGATCAGACGTCTCAACTTCGGTGCCATTCTTTGACCACCTGCTAACTGCCTTTGCAAAGCACTCATTGGTTGACCTCGGTGTTCGCTCAACCGGCGACACCCACATCGACGTTCACCACACGGTCGAAGACACCGCAATTGTTCTTGGTCAAGCCATCAAGCAGGCCCTCGGTGACAAGTCGAAGATTGGTCGTTATGGCGACGCTACGGTTCCACTCGACGATGCACTAGCTCGCGCCGTGGTCGATGTCTCGGGTCGCCCATACCTGGTTCACTCTGGCGAGCCTGCAGGTTTTGAGTTCCACCTAATCGGTGGTCACTTCACCGGTTCGATGGTGCGCCACGTGTTTGAGGCAATCGCTTTCAACGCTGGCATTACCGTGCACGTAACCTTGCTCGACGGGCGCGACCCGCACCACATTGCCGAGGCCGAGTTCAAGGCCTTTGCTCGGGCCTTCCGCAAGGCGGTTGAGCACGATGCTCGCGTCGACGGAATTCCTTCAACCAAGGGCGCTCTGTGATCGCACCCCGCGTCGTCGTACTCGATTACGGCAGCGGAAATGTTCACTCTGTCGCCCAGGCTTTGCAGGTTGCCGGTGCGAACGTCGAATTAACTCGCGATCGCGATGCGGTGCTTGCAGCCGATGGGCTTGTAGTTCCCGGCGTGGGTGCCTTCACCGCTGTCATGCAGCAACTAACTGCTGTCAAGGGTGGCGAGCTGATCGACAGGCGTTTGGCTGCCGGAAAACCGGTCATTGGCATTTGCGTTGGTCTTCAGGTGATGTTTGAAAAGGGAGTCGAGCACGGTATCGAAACCAACGGCTTAGCTCAGTGGCGCGGAACAGTCGAACTTCTCGACGCGCCGCTAGTGCCACACATCGGCTGGAACACGGTAGAACCTCCAAAAGGCTCAAGGCTCTTCGAAGGCATCGCCGACGAGCGCTTCTATTTCGTGCACTCCTACGGAGTTCAAGATTGGCAGTATGACGGTCTAGGCCCGATACCGTCCCCAGTGCCTACCTGGGCAGAGTACGGCTCAAGATTTGTAGCTGCAGTTGAGCACGGCCCGCTCTCTGCAACCCAATTTCACCCAGAGAAGTCTGGTCAGGCAGGCATCAAACTGCTTGGCAACTGGCTAGGCACCTTCTAAAACTTAGAACCAAAAGAAAGAGATCCAATGGCAAACTACCTAGAACTTCTGCCTGCCGTCGACGTTGCCGACGGCAAAGCAGTTCGCCTAACTCAGGGCGAGGCCGGCTCAGAGACCGACTACGGATCTCCGGTCGAGGCAGCCCAGACCTGGATAAACGCCGGAGCCGAGTGGATTCATCTGGTTGACCTAGACGCCGCCTTTGGTCGCGGTGACAACCGAGCAATCATCCGTGAAGTTGTCGACTCTGCGAAAACCGAACTTGGTCGCGGGGTAAAGATCGAACTATCAGGCGGTATTCGTGACGACGCCTCGCTCGAGGCAGCGCTCGAAGCCGGCGCAACCCGAGTGAACCTTGGCACCGCGGCGCTAGAAAACCCTGAGTGGACAGAGCGCGTGATCGCTAAGTTCGGCGACGCCATTGCGGTAGGTCTAGATGTGCGTGGCACGACTCTTGCTGCACGCGGCTGGACCCGTGAAGGTGGTGACCTCTGGGAGGTTCTTGCTCGCCTCGAGGGCGCGGGTTGCGCGCGCTACGTGGTCACCGACGTGACCAAGGACGGAACTCTAAAGGGTCCGAACATCGAACTTTTGCGTGAGGTCATGCAGCGCACCAAGAAGCCCGTGGTTGCATCAGGCGGAATCAGTTCGCTGCAAGACATCATTGACTTGCGTGCCCTGGTTAGCGAAGGTCTAGAGGGTGCCATTCTTGGCAAGGCGCTATACGCCAACAAGTTCACTCTTGAAGAGGCATTGGCAATCGCCAACGCGTAATCATGCAAAGCCACGACCACAAGCACATCAACCAAGACAAGTTCGCTGACTCTGCCGGTGTGCCCTGGGCTGGCCGCTCGTTCGAATCGAATGGCTACGCCGACGACGATGGCTCGGCCAACCCCGAGCTGATCAAAGCGCTCGCGGCATTCGCAGATGGGCAAGTAACAATCGATCAGGTGATCGATCGAATTCGTGAATCTAGGTTGCTGGTTCCACTCGTCGCTAACCTTGGCGAGTCCGAAGTAGGAGCCCACGGGCAAGTCGTCGACAAGAGCGCAGATCTGGCAATCGTCACGGTCAAAGGCCCCGATGGCCAAACCGCGATGCCGGTATTTTCTTCGGTCGACGCTATGAAACGTTGGAACCCCGAGGCTAGACCGGTTCCGAGTGAACCAGTAAAGATTGCCCTTGCAGCCGCCTCTGAACTCACCAATCGAATCGTACTTGACCCGGGCAGTGAAACCGAGTTTGTCATTCGACGCCCAGCCATTGCTGCGATTGCTCAGTCGATTGCTTGGAAGTCACCCGAAGAAATCCCCGCAGTCCACGAGGCCTTTTCAAACAGCATCAAGCACGAACCAGATGTTTTCGCTTTCGCACTAATGCAGGGTGATCCGCTGGCCCGATTGTTGTCTGCTGAGCTGGTTGTTCTGCTTCGAGTTCGTGAGGGCCTCGACAAGCAGGTTGTCGAAGAAATGCTTGAACGTGTCACGACACGATGGAGCGAGTCAGAGGTGCTTGCCAAGCTGGTCGACTCGATGACCCTGAAGCTCGTGCCCGCCGCAAAATAGTTCTGTTTTGCGGGCCAGATGTTCTGACTAGTTAACCGGCCCGGTGAACTTCTCACCAGGGCCAGCGCCTGGCGCATCCTTGATTGCTGATGCCTCACGAAAAGCCAATTGCACCTGACGCAAAGCATCGCGAAGTGGACGCGCGTGGTGGTCACCGAGGTCAGCGGCGGCGGCAGTGATGAATCCTGCGGTTGCATTGATCAGCTTGCGGGCTTCATCCAAGTCACCCCGGCGGCCGTCTTCGGCCAAACCACACTGCACCGCAGCAACGGTCAATAGATCAACGGCATAACGACCGATAACCTCTACCGCCGGCAAATCGGCGATATCTTGCAGCTGCTGCTCTGGTGCCTGAGGTTCGTTCGAGGCTGGGTTTGACGCGTCAACTGACAAGGGGCTTCTCCTTTTGAAATCTTTCTGCTAGGCTAACCCATGGCTCCGAGGTTTATCCTCGGTCAGAAGTGGATTAATTTCCCACCCGCGATCACCGATTTATAGGTGGCCGGGTAAAGCTTAGAAACTTTCCGTTTCTGTACGCTCGAAGGCATTTGCCCTCGACGTGGCCACTAATGTCACGTCTAGAGGAGCTACAGATCAGCGATCCCCGTATCAATGAGCGCATCCGCGTGCCAGAGGTTCGCCTCGTCGGCG